>Ga0214178_1000002_pt1 | contig 148389 bp, 154 predicted proteins | sample TroBogEpilimnion_28_FD_153016 | JGI IMG/M metagenome (GOLD analysis project Ga0214178, IMG submission 153016) | Freshwater microbial communities from Trout Bog Lake, WI - 17SEP2007 epilimnion | ecosystem: Environmental > Aquatic > Freshwater > Lake > Epilimnion/Euphotic zone | place: Trout... | reverse complement strand
TCCGCTGCCAATACTACTGATTTCGCCTTACCGTCTGCTTCCTTAACCGCTGCATCCGCTTTCTTGGCTGCTATATTAACCGATTGATCAGCAGTAACGATTTGTCCCTGCATGTTGGCCAACGCAGTTTCACTTTCCAGTTGTTGTCTGATTTTCTGGGCTTTCATTTCGCTATCATAGGTTATTTCCTGCTCCTTCGCTATCTTACGATCGGTCAAAGGTTTCATTAATTCAGGAGGCGGAACGATGTCACCAATCAAGGTATCCACTGCATTTACGTTGTACTCCTTCAGGGCTTCAGAGATAGTAGCTTTCGCTTCATTCTGCCTGTCGACACGGGAATTAAGAAAGTCAATAACCCCAGATTTTTGAGCCGAGTTACGGAAGTAGTTACCGATCGTAGGCTCTAACACCTGGCTTACAAGGTTTTCTACCGATCCGAAACGTGCAGTAACATATGGCGCCTGATCTGCTGGAATATGGATGATTTGTGCAACATCCAAATTGAAGGGAAATCCTTCGGAAGAACGAACAGTAATTGTTGAAAGGTTCTTATCTAAATTGTGGCTTTCGTTTTTAGCATCTGCCCAGTTAAGGACAATGTTTGTAGTCGGGATATTTTGAACCTTATGCGTCCTTTTATTGATAGCATAAAGACCCGGATCAAATCCTTTGCTAGATACACCCTTTTCGCCAGGAGATACTATATTACCGTGTTTAAATCCAACACCGGAAGTATCTACTCCATCTTTACCGACATAAGAGATAACAACACCTACGTGGCCAATCGGCACTTCAGTCATATTATCCAAATCAACCTTTACTGCCCACTTGTTAAGGGAATAGGAGCCGGAAAGAATTGGCTGAATTTGTAAACCCCTTTGTCCGCCAGCCTTAATAAAAGCATCGAAATCCTGGTAGTTATTATGACCAGTTACTTCCTCACCCGCAATTTGTCCTGGTGTTAATGGTGCTCCATCCAGTGCAGTAATAATACCGATTTGACCGGCAGGGACAACCTGTATATCATCCATCGAAACTTTGAACAGAAGGGTATTAATCCTATATTTACCAGCGGTAATGTAGCGTCTCTGCTTACCTTTTTGTCCGCCGTTGTTTAGGAATAATCTTCCATCCTGGAAATTGTTACACTCTACGCTTTGTGCTAACATCGCACCGGTTGGTAAAGTTGCTCCGTCCTTTGCTTCTATCAATCCTACCTGCCCAATTGGCACCTCGGTAAAGATTTCATAATTGACGGTATACTGCCAGACCCAGTAACCCCAATAGATACCAGGTGCTAGAGGATCTACCTGATATCCTGCTTCCCCATTTAATGCTACTATTCGTCCTTCGGGGAGTGTTCGGTTTGCACCTAACAGAACGAATTTTTTGGTCACCAGACCAATTTTGTCTTCAGGAACGATGATCATTCCTAGTAGTACCCGCAAGGTAAACTTGTACAGTACAATTAATAATAGTGGGACTATCAGCCACCAGTAACTCAAGATATGTGCTACCATTTGTTTGTTATATCGGTTGACCTGCACCGAAAGGTTAATCTTTAATTAGTTTAAATATTTTGGTTGTGTCTACGCGCGCGTCTCTAATAATTACTTTATGTATTAGAGCGGTTGTCGGTTTTAATAAAATCATCTTATTTCCAATTTATTTTTTACCCAGGTTAATTCGTCATAATCATCGGTATAGTAATATCCCATGGCCACTGCAAGTTTGTGAACCTTTGCACCTTTTACTTCCATTGACTTTTCGAGTATCTTTACTTTTTGTTCAGGAGTTTTCTTATTATAGATCCCCATTATTTCCTTTTCGTTGTAATGTTTTGGCCAAACAATTTTAGAAGAAGTAACTACTTTCTTTGGCTTCCTGCGAAATTTATCATTATAGGATTTTTGTTCATTGGACATTTTCCTATCACTAATAAAATTATATCCATACCAAATAATCCGATTGGATGCAATATTACCTTTCGACTCGTCTATAAAATAGACATAAAAATTCCATTCATAGGGTTTATGGTAATGTTGAATCTTAATCTTTTTCCTGAAGAATTTGGTGTAGACCTCAGGATCAGATAGAGGCCTTTCTTCATTCCGTTGCCAGGGAGCTAAGTAAGTAACTGTTTTTAATACAGGCTCGCCTAAATATTTCTTTTCTAACCTCATATATTTTCTTCGATTTTCTTAATCAATTCATGGGTACAATACCCATGAATAGTACCATTTACCCAATGGATACCATTATCTGTCCTTTCATAGGATTCACAAATAACTTTTCCGTTCGGAACGAATGTAATCCTGATTTTTGGTTTTTCTATCTTTGCCATTTTATTTGGTTTGTTTTTTTGTCCATTTAGTTGTTTCATCTTCACCGGATGCGTATTCGTAATCCATAGCATTGGCTAAGAATTGAATCAGTGGATCTCTTTGACCCAATAATGCCTCCTTTAAAGCCTTTTCAAGAATCTTGACCTTATAAGGCCAACTTTTCTTGTTATAGATTTCCATCAAATCTTCTTCCGTAAATTTTTTGATGTGGGAAGTTCCTTTTTCTAATTTTGGCTGTGTGTACTTTCTTGGCATATTTAGTATTTTATAGCATCCCCCATATATCAGAACCATCTTCAGATTTATGGGCAGCTTTTGTTATTTGTTTATTTAATTTTTTTATAGTGCTGGGTTTTTTGTTTTTGTTATTTTTAGCAAATTTATTATCCATTTTGGTTGCTATCTTCTTAGCCTCCAATAATTCCCGCATCATTCTTGAATTCTTCTCATTAACAGATTCTTCCATACTATTATCTTTATACCAACTGCCCAACTTATTTTTACCCTTTTATTCGTCGCATCCTGCTGAACTTATCCGAGTTTCTGGCTAGGCCATACAAGGGTACAGGAGCTACTAAACAGTTAGTTTTCCTTTTTTAATAATTCTTCGGTTCTTTTTATTAAATCGTTTGCCTTAACAAACTTATCCGCAGCCTCGTAATTTTCTTCCTCTGCGAGTTTATTTATTAGATCCTCTTCAGTCAGACCCATCAAAGATAACCTTCTACGAATTTCATTTCTGGTCGCTTTAAATTGATTCAGAGATGCTCGTAGAAGGTTTTCCCCCACTTTCGTAATTTCGTCAAGTTTTTGAGTAAACTCTTCATGAGTCTTACAAGCGAGTAAAGAGTTTCTATATTCCTCGGGAATATTCGTTAACTGATTTACTACGTCGATTTCCTCGTTACTTAAACCATTATTTTCCATATGTCTTTAACTTGATTCTTCCATATCAACTACACCAGAATCTTTAATAATACCTTCTAAGAACTTAAACTCGAAACTCTTAAATTTAAAAGTCTGGTTATTTAATCCACCTTCAATTCTTACACACACACCTTCCTTAATATGACGTGGATCTATTACAGATGCTCCTTTAGCATCTTCTTCTACCATTTTTACAAAAGCTGCTTGAGTATCCCTATCATCAACAGTTTCTTTTCCTGTTTCAAGAATACCCTTCAATGCTAATTCTTCAAAGGTAATTTTTCTGATTAATGGAACTGTTTTAACCCCAAGTTCTGCACAACGTCTAACAACGTCATCCCATGAATAATCAATAGAATGTCCATCTTCGTTTGTAAAAGTAATCCTATAAACGTAGACATCACTTTGGGCAGGTGCACAGCCATATGAGTAAGCCATAACTTCACCATATTGTTTAGTGAAAGCCTTATCCTTCATTTTGGTTGTATCCGCTGGTGGCATGATATGTGCACCCGTTGATTCGAATCCTACAATTTCCCCGTAGATAGTTTCACCTTTTCTTAGGTTATCTTTGAAAAGTAAGAAAGCCTTTTCACGGATTGTAGGATCATGGAATTGTTTTCCAGAACTTTCTTCTATTACAACCCTACGTGTACCATTTAGGTATTCCCAAGTTTTTGCGTCGATCTTAACACCCATAGTTGTTAAGAACTTTTCATACCACTTAAGCCTTCTGTCTGTTTGAACGTGTCCAACTCTGAAGCTAGTTCCGTGAACCTTTTCGGTTTCAATTAACCACTGTCCCTTACCAAATTTGTGGACATTTGCACCAAAGTGAGAGGTATCAAAGTGCTCCTTAAACATTACAGAGGATTTAGCAGTTTTGGTTTTCTTAGCTTTGGTTTCTCTAAGAATTCTTGCAGTTTCCTTGTTAATATATTTAGAACAAATTTCTGTTTTACCAAGAGTATCGAAATCAAAACCTTCTTTCAAAAGTTCCTGTTCGCTCCTTTTTAAGAAACTGAAATAACTAAATGGTACGAAAAAACCATCAGATATTTCGCCTCTGAACTTTTGTGCACGAACCCTACCATTGGAATCAAACATTCCAGGTTTAGCGTCAGGATTTTTATTTAATTCTGGGTGCCTGTACAGGTTATTATTTTTACAAAATTCTGCACTCAAAACACCATCAGATGGAAAATAAACCCCTAAGTCGTCTTCCTTTGTGTCGAGACCTACGACCACCTGATTCCCCTGACATGTACCTAATAATACTTTATCCGCGTTTGTGTGTACTCTTACATTCTTAATTTTAAGCACTGATGCCTGATACATATAACTAATTTCTTATTTTAATCTTATTGATTCTACTTCATCAAAAAGTTTGATTTGTACTTTATACCCTTCGTAGATTAAGGGTATGAATGATAACTTATCAACATTCGGGTAGTATTCAAGATATACCACTATATCTCCACCTTCTTTATGAATACCGACTATATCCTTTATCCACGATATTTGATCATATAGACCATGCATTGCCTCTTCTATGGGAAGCACCGGACTACTACCCTTTAATTTTCGCATGGTACCTCGCAGAACAAAACCTATTATCACTATACCAATTGCGATGCCCACTATAAGTGGCAAAAAATCCTGTAAATCTTCCATAAAATAGTTAATAGGCTATTCCCCCTATTATAGGTTTCTTAAAACGATCTTGTCTTTAGCAGATCGTTTATAGTTATAAATTTCTTCAATTATTTCCAGATATTGATCTACTCTGGCACAATCAAACAGTTTCGACCTTTGGTAAGAAAGTTTATTGAGGAATTCCTCAAAAACAAACTTTTTGTTTTTTAAACAACCAACGAAGGCATAACAGAATGTCCTTCTTTTATATCCGTCATAATAAGCCCCAACTAAATTTATTTTGGAAGCTATTTCTGAGGCTTGCTGGATGTCTTTTATTTTAAATGTACCTTCTTTAAAGATTGCTTCATTAATTCGCGTATCTCCTGTTAACAAATACATCGTAATCCTATGATTAAATTTATAAGCATCTAGAAATTGTTTGTATATAATATAATCCTTAAGACCCTTTTCAATGTAGCTATTAAGATAATCGTCAATTTTCCAATTTTCTGTATTGGTATTTAAATCCTGAACAGTAGTTAAATCGGCACCCTTAGAAATATAGTATTCAACAGGTAAACCCAATTCTTTTCTAGCTTCCAATCGATGTTGCCCGTCAATAATTTCCATTCTTTCGTTTACCTGGATGGGGGATCGATGAACTTTCTTTCGCATAGATGCTATAATCCTACGAAGATTCTTTTGGTTAATAATACGATTTCCCTTGAGTGTTTTAAAAACACTATAATCTTTAGTACTGATAATTTCTGTGTTCATTGAGCTGTTTGTTTAAAAGTTATCTTCATACCATATTAATGGTCAATGTTATCCTAGTTGTCCCACCGTAATGTGCTACACTCATCGTATTTTCGGGTTTTTACTCTACCAATTTTGTATCCCTACTATTTAAGGAAGCTATGTGTAATAATAGCTTCCTTAAATAATATTGAATGTATAACCAATTATTATTAATCATCTGAATCATCTGAATCATCTGAATCATCATCATTATTATCGTTGCTATTGCTATTGCTATTATAACTATATGATGGCTCCGGTGCACTGTATATTTCTGCTTCGGGCTCCGGTGCAGTATAAGTATATGTTTCAGTAGGAGCAGTAGTATAAGCTTGCTCTATAATGTTTTCTACTGGATCCGGCTGCTGCACTGGCTGGTCCTGATATACTGGCTGATCCTGTTGAATTACATTTGGATCGATTCCATCATCGTAATACATTTGACCATTACCAAAAATATCATCCAAAAGAACAAGGTCCGTAATCAGATCCCCAAGATCGTCTATTAATGATCCGGCAGCGTTATAGCTATAATTTCTTCCTCTGTACCGGTATTTCTTACGTAGGTCGTTACCAAACGCCCTTCTCGGTTTAGATGTTACTAAATTACTCGCGCTCGGTTGAGGCGATTTATTCAATGTAGCCCCTGGCCGTAATGTTGGAGCTGGTACAGATTGTCTGCTCGGAATAACTACATTTTGTTTAGGTGCCGGCTTTTCTGGCACCTCTTTAAAAAATAGTCTCTGTAAGAAATTTAGTCCCATTTGCTTTGCTTTGTTGTTTAGATTGTGTTAAAAAATCGGTTTACCTACTCGTCATCATCGATGGTCGTTAAGATCTCTTCTTTTTCCCTTAAAATTTCTGCACATCGTTCATAGTTTTCTTCTTCTATCATCAAGTGCATCAGAGAATCCACATTCTCCTGATCTGTAATGGAATCCAGTGCTTCTGGAATATCCGGGTAATCCTCGTTGACTACCATTTCATGAGCTTCTTGTAACAAGGTGCGTTCTCCTGATTTAATGTCTTCCAGTCTCTTTAGCCTTTCTTTAACTAATGCCATACAAGTTATAAATTTATGAGTTAATACATTTCCTTAGCCTATATAGACTTAGCGTTTACGCTTAGCCTAATCCATAATATTGCTTCCTCATTTTGATAAGCAACTCGTCTACGAATTCCCTATCTAATGCACCCGGAAGCTCCGATTTTTCAAAGATCTCATCCATTCTCTTTATCTTATCCTCTGCTTCTGTTACTAACTGGTCATAATCATATTCACCCCTACGGATGCTTAATAGTTGTTCTCGGTTGGGCCTTCTTACTACTACTCCCTTTCCTTCTCCAATCTCTGTAGCCATGTCCAGTAATCTGTGGCAGTGTGCAAGATTTTTACCATCATAACCTTTGCCATGTAGCAGATTGTCTGCAAATCGAGCAGGATTACGATTTTCAATCCATTCTACTTCTTCCTTATATTGTTTACAATGCTTGCTATAAGCATCCTTGTTGAAGTTCAAGCTAGCAATCGGTACTTCTCCTTTTGGTATAGATGTTAATCTAACCTCGTCAGAATCTTCATCTGCAATACCCCTATAAGTATGTTCTTCTGAATAGTATAAAGAGTATAAATCATGTCCATGTGGAATTTTAGCAAGCCCGCATTTATTTACGTCCAAACCTTTATTATCCAAAAATAACATTAAAGGAATACTTCTGGAATTTTCTATGGTGAAACAAAAATCTAATACGGTTTTGCGAACTGGTATTTTTTCACCCACCTCTACTATCTTCTTATTCAACCCACGGGCTTTTTTGATTTGCTCTACTGCATATCCACCGTAACTATTCCTGCAAACTTTTGTAATGAACCTTTCCTTGTGTACCATTACAAGATCCATAATTGGATGTTTATATCGGATACAATCATCAGGAAGGTTCAGGAGTTCAAGCATTGTAGGATTAGCTGTTTGTAACAATTGTAAGAACCTACGAATTTCAAAAAATGTCCTATCATTCTTTGCATCACTTACTTGCTCCACATATCCAAAACCAAGAATATCTTCAATTGGTTGTATGAAGACTCCTTTAGTATCAATATCTGAAGTAGGAGTAGAAATCCCATAAGCCTGAGATCCTACTACGCCTTCAAATATTATATGCCCGCTATTTTCTAGTTCCCGTAAGTTCATTTCGTTATTAAATAAATTTTCACATTACAAATATAAAGAAAAAAATCTGATTAAAAAATCCTTTGATGAATATTTGTTTTTTGAATATGAATGGTTTATAATTTTTCACTTGTTTGGTGTCTCATAAAGCTTTCTAAGAAACTCTGGATATTTTTTGCACCAACTGTATTTTGACTATGCACCATGCAACGAGGTAACACTAATCCATTTTCCATACAGAAATTTGCCAGCCATTTTGCACAATCCATACCAGTCTTTTCTTCTAAACCAACATAGTGTTCATCATATTGTTCCTCTGTAATGAAGGAATCTTTGTAATGACTAACACCCAGATCATGGTCAAAAGAAACAACCTCTGGCCATTCTTTTTCTTCGTGCCATTTCTTAGTAATTACCTCACAAAATTGTGGATAATCCCTAACAATAACCCAGTCAGTCTTTCGATAGAAAGAAGCATTTGGCATATATTCACACATATGCTGGGTTCTAATATCATCCAAGAATAAATTGTACATTTTGGAATTTTGATTTATAATTATATGAAAAACCAGATTAAAAAATTCTGCCCGTTTTTTAACTCTTGCGAATAATTAACATAGGTGGAATTCATTAGCCTCTTTGGCCTTTTTAATAACATTTGATAGTATATCCTTACTTTCATTCCAGTAAAGTTTATCTTCTCCTATTTCGGCGAGATCCTCCTTACGAATGGGAAAGCTATAATTCTTTCCATCTTCGTTAATTTGGTAATATAAAACACCTGCACGATAATGTGAATAGATCGCATATGATGTAGGCTCATATCCACCAGGAAAACAAGCCGTATGTTTTGTAAGCTGGTCTTTTTCCATAGCCTTACGGAGATACCTCATAAGAGTAATGGCTTTTTCCTCGCGGGAAACGGTTGCTTCTCCTAGGTCGGAAACAGGAATACCAAATTCATACGTAAATCCCATATAGTTTAATTTGTAAACTAATATGTCATGTGCTGCCAACATGTGTGAGAATGATGCAGTGTTGTTTTTAATTAAATCCTTGATTGAAGGAGTCGTTGTGTTTTCCATTTTTGTTTATTTAATAGCACGGGGAGACGGATTCGAACCAAGCTGCAGCTTAAACACCTACCCCTTTGCGAGAGGCCGCTCTACCAATTAAGCTATCCCCGTAATTTTATTCTTCCTGCAGAGAATCCCGGATAATTTTCTTATCCAGCATTCTTCTTTTACTGGCTGCCTTTTTCTTTCCAAAAGGTTTGCCATGTTTTGCCCATTCTCCATTTAGCCAGGAGTTGATCTTGTTTCCGGGTCTGATCTTACACATAATTAAAAAGTTTAGTTCACTTAATAATACTGCCGATTAACTATTACCATTACATCCGCATCATGTTTCGGGGGACGCCTGGGGTTTGCACCCGGAATGCCGGCTTATCAAGCCCAGCCTGGTTAATCCTATCTAGTTAATCTCTACTGCACACAGGGTAAAGTTCCTGTAGACTTTTAGTTTGTTTATAATTGAACCCTGTACAAGATTCGAACTTGTATCTGCGGGGTTGGAAGCCGTTATGTTTAGCCGTTGCACCAACAGGGTATTTATTTTACTACTTCTAAGTACTCTGGTAAATACCCGTATCTAAGTCCAGATGGTTCCCATTTTACATTTACTTCTGGCCAATCTATTCCATTGTGTGAGAGATGCTCTCCTACAATTCCTTCGCACCTTCCAAACTCTTTTACGTGATCACCAGAGCCATTAGAACGTAGCATCTTTTTAACTTCTTTGACATTTTAACTCGTGTTCCTGGTCCCATACTAATTAAATTCTTCTTCCAATGCCATTATCAGTTTTTGGAAATTCATATCATAAAATCCTGCACTATTAATACAGTTAACTTCTACGACTTTCATTCCTTCACTTGTCCTACAAATATCAATAACAAATGCTTTTGCTGGTTGAAATATATCAACCATCTTTTGTGCGAATGCCATTGCTTCTTCGTCATGGTCCAAATTTTGATAAGTAACTCTATAGCCTAATTTATATTGACTAATAGTAATTACCTTTCCATTTACTACCCAACAACGAATTTCCTGGTGGATATTTTTCAGTGGGCTTATCAAAATCCTACTTTCGGCAGAGATTAGGGCACTGGTATCATTAGCTTTGGTTTTTGCTACATAAGCATCCCAAGCATCTCTCATAAATACTTGACCAGAAAACATTTTAGTGTCCTTTGTTGGACGAGCAAAAAACATATCATACTCTTCGCTATCTGGCAAAGGATCTGTAAATTCCATACAAATACCTTCGTGGTTCAACATATGCTCTCCATACTTAGGTCCATATACTTCAAGGTCATGATTTTCATTAGCCATAGTACCAGGAGTCCATCCGTACTTCTGTGCCGTATTGGTCATAGAATATGCACCAAAACACCAAATGTCCTTTCTGTCAGTTTCAAATTCAACTTCGTGTATGAAAGGTATAAATCTACAGATTTCGTACCCCATACCCAACCTTTCGAGGCCTTCGATCATTCGATCGTAGTTCCTTTCTCCCCAGGTGTTTTTTTGTATTAAGTAGTACATCTTCTTCTAAGTTTAATTTCCCGTATTGCCTTTCCTAAAATTAGCATCTCCTCAAATGAATAAAGGTCTAATCTAGTTTTATTACAACTAAAACAACAGGGAACTACATTATCTTTCGTGTGCCCTTTATTATTATCAATTCTATCCGCTCCTATTTTTTCTGTATCCCCGCAATATATACATGGTTTACTACAAAGTTCAATAAGAAATTTCAAATCTAAATCAAAGTTAAATCCTCTCCTCTTATCTGTATTTTTATAATTGGATAAATTGTAATATAAAATTCCTTCCTTTGTAGATCTTTTATTATTCTTGTAATTGGTTAATTTATCTCTCTTACAAGTATTACAATATGAGTTATAATGATTTTTACCATATTGTTTTCTTATTTTGAAATTTGATATATCCAGATCTTTTTTACAAAGAGGACAATATTTATTAGATGGATTTAAGCACATGCTATATTTATCCCTCTCCTATTAATATTGGATCTTCATAAGTTACAAAATCGGCTCCTTCGAACCTTTCCACTCCACTGTCATCTAAGGCTTCAATATAAGCCATTGGCGATGTTCCCATTTCCAACATACAAATATTACGGAAACCATTTTCTTTGGTAATGAAAGTATTAGTTTTGTCTATAATCTCATCATCCTTGGATTTAACTATTTCCAGCCTCTTTGTAGCAGGATCAATATTACCCCATTTTATATGAGGATCACCATATTCTTCTACGCAGAATTTCCTTCCGCTCTTCATATAGACATAATATCTTCTACTGTTACTCATAAAAATTGTTTTATTAATGTGATCCAGGGGAGATTCGAACTCCCGACCCTTACCTTGTCATGGTAATACTCTAACCAACTGAGCTACCGAATCTATTACAAAATGTGTATTTAACCTCCATATTGTGAAATCCTTTCTTCCTCCTATAGCATTTCTGAAATAATACAATGGTATTACACCTTGGATGTAAATCAAAAATAGTATAGGAGGATCCGCAGTAAAATACGGACTCACCTTTTTTAAGCGAGAGAAATTCTTCCTTTGTCATTATTGGATAATTTTACCTTCTATCAAAGCCCTTACTTTAGTTCCAAATTCTAAATCATTTGGATAATCTGCAGCTAGTTTTTTAATAGCATTCATTTTTTCAATGTACTTACTTAATAGGTGACCGGTACTTAACAGGGTATCGATGTCGGCTATTTCTCTGTTTGATCTGTTGCTCATTTCAATGATTTTATTTTTACTCTACAATTGCATCCTGGATATTCGTAGACCTTTCCTATTCTTTCTTTTCTTAGTTGATCTAAGTAAGCTAGGTCTCTTTTATCCTTCTTCTTTTGTAGTCTATTATGGAAATCTTTTAAAAACGATTCTGGAATTTTAATTCCCTGGATTTTAAATTCACCAAGAATTTCTTCTACGGTAAAACTCCATTCTACTATTCCATCTGTCCATTGATCAAGCCAAAGTCCCCAAGCTTTTTTGCCTGTTACTACCGCTTTAAGTACATTTGGATGGCAGGTAACCATTTTATTCTTACCCATACTGTAATGTCCATCATCGTACAATCTAAAGCCTTCTTTTGCATTAACCTCATTAATATTGAATTGGGGTTCTACTGCTTCTCCACAGAAAGTTAAAATGCCTGTTCGATATGACTTAAAAAAGAAATGGAATTTCTCATTAAATCCTTCAGAGTACTTCCTTAGTTTCCTCTGGTGTCTTGTTCCTACACGACCAGAAATCTCTTTTAATTTCTGGTCTTTTGTGCGACCGGCGTGGTCCCTCCTTTATTCTGTTCCATTGTATTGGTTTTTTATTTGTCGGTTTTCTTTTTTGTTTTCCCTAGTGCCAACGTTATATGGACTACCATTGTTCCATCTTTTATAACCTAATTCAATTAGTATTTCTGGTGTTAGTTCTCTCATATTGAGTTATTTTTGGTGGAGAATAGGGAGAACGATTCCCTCTGTTTTCCTCAGTGCAAGTGAGGTGACCACTCCTATGCAGTCCCATTCCCCTGATATTTTTTAGTTAATATGGATTCTAAATTATTAGTATTTTCTATTTTTGATATAATATACTTATCAATAATATAGATATTTAAATTTGTTTGTTCCTTAACTAAGTTCATTTTAATTTTATCTTTAATCTTAAAGTATCCTTTTACTTCCAAATATATTTTCTCAAAAGGTAAATAAAAATCAGGTAAATAATTTCTGAGTATTCCGTTATCGTTATAACTGATTCTATTTTTATTTTCCCAAATTATACCATTTCTATTCAAAAACATTGCAACTCTTAATTCCCAAGTTCCTCTAACTATATAATTAATTCCAGTGGATTCACATTTAACATTAAAGCATTTTATACCTTTGAATCCTCCAATTATACCAGATTTTTCAATAACAGTAATTCTTTTTATAGATGCTTTTTCTCTACTTTCTTTAGTCCAAGTTTGGTTTTTTGCTATATCTGATAATTTTTTCCTGGTTTCTTTATTTAAAGGATTACTTTCACACCAAGTTTTATGTCCTCCTAAGGATTTTCCATTATTGAATAGTTTATTACAATAACTACATTTGAAGTTCCCTACCGGCATTTTTTATTTTTGTATAATAATAAGAAGTGCGAGCGTGTGCGTGAGCGCACGCGTGCGATGACTAACCTTATTATAATAATGTCCCCATCCTTCCCTCCCATTCTGGGTCTATTCCGCTTTGGAAAAATACATATAGTTCTTCTACTTCACCTTCTATGTAGTCCCTTCCCAAAGTCTTTAATTCGTTATTCTTCTTAACGAATAGAGAAAATCTAGATTTCTTATCTTCTAATAATTTCTATGCCTTTTTCTTTTGGAAAATAATCTTTGCCATTTCTACTCTATTTGCGGAATGTAGAGGACTTGAACCTCATCTCCCCCGATCGCAAGGGTATTCGAGCCAATTAAACTAACACTCCAAATTTAGCGGTCTCGACGGGATTTGAACCCGCGATCTTCGCCGTGACAGGGCGACGGGGACGGCCAACTCCCCTACAAGACCTTTTTATTTCTTCCTTTTACCCATCCTTCTTCTAAATAATTAGAGAAGTATTCTTTTTTTACTTTTTTATCAATACCATCTTTGTTAATCCAAATTGTTCCATATTGAGAATTTTTTATTCCTTTTTGTTTATTTGAATTTTTAGTTCCTATCAATTTCTTAGATTCTTCGTTATGTTTTTTACCAGTAAAAGTATCATATTTTATTTTACCTAAACGATGGCATTCTTTCATAATTAAAGACCTATTATTCCATTGATTTTTAGCTATTACCGGATTTTCCTTTTCACTCTTAGCTGTATTAAATCCACCATTTTTACCTCCCAATATTCTTTGTTCTATCGTCCATTCAGTAGCTCCTGGATCTCCTCCTATTCTAAGGTTCATACATAACGGATCAATTAATAATTCATTATTTACTATTTCTTCCTCCCGTAAAGTTAAGAACTTCCTATTTGGTAAAAATTCCAAAATCTCCTTAATATGATTATCTTTACCATACTTATTTATTGAATCCCTTATTCTCCTACCAGATCCTAAATACCCATCCTCTAAATTAGAGGTAGAGTGCATTCCTATATAATATCGGTTATTTAGGATGTTTGTAGTTTTGTAAATATAATGATATTCGTGTTTTTTTCTTGGCATATAGTGTTTTATTCTATATATCCAAGAAAAAGTACGAAATCGTAGCGAGGTACCGACGGGATTCGAGCCCGTGACCTGCAGCTTGACAAGCTGCCATTCTACCGCTGAAATACGGTACCTTTTTAATTGTCACCCATAGGGGATTCGAACCCCTGTCTCCTCCGTGAAAGGGAGACGACTTAACCACTTGTCCAATGGGTGTTATTTGTGATCCGGACGGGATTCAAACCCGTGATCTTTTCCGTGAAAGGGAAACGACTTGCTCGCTTGTCCACCGGACCTTATTGTGCACCTTACTGGATTCGAACCAGTGACCCACGCCTTGTAAGGGCGTTGCTCTGAACCAACTGAGCTAAAGGTGCTTTTAATGTTCTCCCTGCTGGACTCGAACCAACGACCTAAGGCTTGTAGTGCCTCCACTCTACCAACTGAGCTAAAGGAGAATATGTGGTAATGATCGGGATCGAACCGACGTCTCTGGTTTTTCAGACCAAGCGCTATATGCTTTCGCAACCAACTCAGCTACATTACCGATTTAAGGAAACTGACGCATTATGCAAACCATGCTTTGTGTTACTCTTTCAAACACACCAAGAGTGCTCACCTGGATCTTCAATTTCCTAGTGGGGAGGGCTGGACTCGAACCAGCGACCGGCGTAAGTCCAGGATCCCGGAACATTACATGCTCTAACCAACTGAGCTACCTCCCCCTTCTTCCTCTTATCCAACCTATCTTAGAATAATTTTCAAATTCTGATTGGATAATTTTCTTCTCTTCATTTTCTTTAGTAATCCAAATTTTACCAAATTGGGAATTTTTCTCTCCTTTTTGTTTTATTGAATTACTCTTACCTATCTGTTCTTTAGCTTCTTTAGTATGACTTTTATTAGAAAAATTAAGATTTTTTAATCTCTCCTTCTTTTTATTAGAATCTAAATTATTCCAATTTTTGATATTAAATTCACTAACTAATTTGCTAATTCTTTCTTTGTTTTCTGGTAATTTCCAATAGATACTATTAACATAATTAAAGCTATCACCTGATCCTTCGCCTCCAATTGCTAAATTTAAACAAAGAGGATTTTCCAAAAATTTCTCATTTATTATTTCCTCTTCTCTATTAGATAATTCTTTCCTATTAGGTAAAAATTCTAATATTTCCCTATGATGATTCTCTTTTCCATAATGTCTTATAGAACTTCTTAATTTTTCTCCACTTCCTAAATAACCATCATCTAAGTTATCAGTGGAGTGCATTCCAATATAAAATTTACCATTCTTAATGTTTGTAGTTTTATAAATAAAATGATATTTGTAAACTTTTCTTTCCCTTGGCATAATAGTGTTTTATTCTATATATCCAAGAAAAGTGCAAAAGTTTCGCGGCACGGGCGAAAGGACTCGAACCCCCATCTGCGGTTTTGGAGACCGATATTCTACCATTGAACTACGCCCGTAGTTTGCCTCGGTTACGAACCGAGGACTTTGTTCACGGCGGGTATCAGTACTTTTCCCGTCTTGAGTGGTGAAGGAGGGACTCGAACCCCCGACGCCAGCCTCTTCAGGGCTGCGCTCTACCAACTGAGCTACCTCACCAATTAAAATCCAATATTTCAAAGACCATTTCTTTGAGTTATCACTCATTGTTATATTTACAAAAATAATAAATCGTTTCTGATTTTTTCGTTAATGACTTGTTAAAGATCATTAACGATATAAATTAAAAAAGCTTCCAGTTATCTGGAAGCTCCTTTTATAAAAGGTTATTAAGTCCAGAATTCTTATGTCCAATTTTCATCCGCCCAGAAAACTACTTCCTCTGCCACGACTACATCGAATATAAAGAATACCTGTCTCATTGTTGTTATATATATCTCGTTAAGAATTTATTATTTGTTATTTATACAGCAAATGTAATAAAAGATTTCAGACTAAAAAAATTTATTTTTGACTTTTAAGAACATTTTTAATTATTATATAATATTTGTTTCTACTAAGCCCTTTAATATTGTTTCCCATGTTTCCCTATCAACATATTCTGTTAATATTTCGGTATCTTTTGTTGTGTATTCTATTATATAAAGGTTTTCAATAAGCCAAGATTGTACGGAGATTAGCTCATTCTTTTTTATGGATAAATGTAAGATCCCATTTATAAATATCCTTAAAGAATTATAATTGGTTTCTACTTTAATTTTGGGTTTCTTTTTATCCATTATAAATCTCTACTTTTCTTTTTTCTAAATACTGGTAAATCATTTTAGTAATATGTCCACATAAATAAGCCCTTGCTTCCTCGTCCTTTATTCCTCTATCTCGTGTTATTTTTTCCACTGTATGTAAAATTTCATGCGCTATATATGAATGAGCTATCGAATCATCCTTTAATATAATATAACATTCATGTATACTTGAAGAAAATGCTAGTCCACCAGCATCACCGCGAAAGGTAATATTAAATTTCCCATTTTCTTTTTTCTTTTTAGAAATACGATCAAATTCTGCCTGCATATCTGGACAAATAATAAATTTTATATCCAGCTCATACATTTTTAGGTTAAAGGTCTTAGTCAGTTTCATAGAATAGTATTTTATACATCTATTTATTCTTCAAACCATTAAATACCGGAATCCTATTAAAATTATAATAGATCTCACTCAAATTTAATTTTTAAGCCCATTTCTTGCATCCGTAAAAGAGCTTCTGCATTACCTTTAGCATCATTGACCGGATTATGATCATGATATGTTTTCCTTAAATGTTTCCATTTTGCTCGAGAATCACTAACGAGGCCACAATAAATATCACCAATTCTTCTACCAGAAAAGCCAAGGGGGGTTTCCTCTAAATAAGTATGGAAATACCAATTAATCCATTGCCAGTCGTATGCCAAATTGTCGGAGATAAAGACGGGATGTCCTTTACTATTTTCTTGCAGCCACTTTTTAAATCGTATCATTGCTTCCTTGGGCTCAGGAAATGCTAAATGTTGCTCTCTGGTAAATCCAGATATTGCTAATGCTTCTGGTATCCAAATATCCGAAATCGGTTTAGTTTCGGCATAAAATGTCTTAGTTAAGCTTTTTTCTACTATTACCGCACCAAAGCTTACCAAGGAATATTTTCCAGGAATTGGACCATCGCTCTCGCAGTCCACTACTACGTAACTCATTTTTAAATTGTTTAAATGGTATTTTGGACTGTTTTTTCATAGCCCAAGTAAAATAATCTATTGTCGGATCTGATTCACCAGTAGAGCCCAAAGATTCAATATTGGGTGCTGGTTTACTATAATCCGTTATAAACCAATAACTTTTGAAAAACCTCAATTTGCCATCCTCTGACTCGTTTTTATAGTCTTCCCACTCCTTTATAAAGTCGTCTATTGATTTTTTTGTTTCCTCTTTATTCATAGAATTGAGTTATAACTCACTTTATACACAAATGTAAAGATAAGTTTCTGAATAAAAAAATTTAGTTTATGATGGCTTGAACAATTTCTGAAAGAACCACTTTATATTTTGGCTCGCATTTTTCCACTAGATGGGCATAATTAGTAATTCCTGTTAGGTGCTTATCCTCGTTGGATTTGTTATTTATAACATTCCAACATTTGCAAAGGGCTTTTACTGCTATAGAAGGGTGGTAATTTTTAAATTCTTGGGTTCCTAGAATTAACCAAAGATTTCTCCTTAGTTCTTCTTTTTGTCCAAACATTTCATGTATAGATTTAGCTTCCTCGTCTAGATATGTATAAACTGCAATATTCGTCATAAATTTTTCAAAGACAGGAAAATCTCCTGAACTCTTTGCTGCAGCAACTATTAAACCTAAGCTAAGAAATCTTTTGTGAAATGACATGAAACCATATGAGTTATTTTAGGGTAAGTAGGTATTTTAATTTTCCAAATAATCCTTTAATTTCATCTAAAATGTTTTGGAGATCTGTTTGTGGACACATACTCCTTAAACTATCAATATCCCCTTCTACGGAACAAATCCATTCTTCTATTACCAAATCGCATACATTTCTAATATTGAAACAATCACAAAACTTAACCCTTGGAAAATATCCCTGATAGGTTTCAACAAATTTGTCCATTAATTCATCCAATGCTTCATATGTTACTCCACTCGCAACATGTAAAGGATATTCTTCTGTTCCAAAATGGACTATTCTCAATTGGACCTGTGCATTCATTAATTTAGTAATGAATGAATCCTGTGTTACCTCACCTTCTGGTGCTTCTATTAAAGCTTGCTCTGGTGCAGGTGCTACCCCAGCTCCCATATCACTTGGCTTCTTCAACTTAACAGGAGAAAGTGGAATCGTAGTCGGTGCACCAATTGGTTGCTCGTCCGGGCCTACTAATTCCACCTCTAAATTTTCCGGGCCTTTATCAGACATGAACTGTTGTTCTGTAATTAAGCCACTGCCAGATTTAATTTTCCTATATTCGTTAAAATTTTTCATGAAGAGAAACGGGATAATATATTGTATTATATATCCACTTCATTCCATTAAAATAAAGCATGCACTAATAGTAGATTTGAATTCAATGGGGGATAACCCATAGCTTCTAAAAACCTATTAATAGGGTCCAAAATTGTACGATTAAATTGTTCCTCCATATCAATTGGCAGAGCATACTCGTAAGGATAAGCCCCTACAAGATAACCGAAAACATTGTTTTCGAGCTTGCTACCGACCTTTACGTAATAAAACTTAATCTTATCTGTAGAACGAATTAGCGTGTATTTTTGCTTGTATTTAGAGTTGTTTAGGATAAAATTATGATACCCTGCAGCTCTTACGTGCATTGGACATTTAGAAGCCACTTCAAATCTGGATGTATCACAAAGGATATATTGTTCCATATTATTTACGTTCATGGATACTGAAATATCTTCTGGTTTTTGTAATTTAAAATCCGACTTGATTACTCTTAGCATTTTCACAAATTCCCGAAGGTCAAAAGACTTACCCCTTTTAAAGAAGTGGTTTACAAGACTTTTTAAGTGAAGTCTGGCGAAGGGTGCAGTTCCGCCGACTACCATTTCTACTCCTGTATATTTTACCTTACTTAAATCTTCTAATTGGTCATGTCCTGAAGATTCCCATGCAACATTTAATACGTTTTTCTTTTTACCAAGAAATATACCATTTTTGGAAATACTTTCTAATTCAAAATCCTGATAATTCTGAGTATTCCATTTTTCTGCATATAAGTCCAAACATTTCTTAATATAGCCCCTTAGCCTATATTCATCTAATTTCAATACAAAGTCCAAAGGATTACCTTCAAAATCACAGGAATCTAATGCTGCACCAATATTCACATAGTTACTATCGGTATCTCCGTAGATAACCATATCTACTGTTATTGGTTTGACATTTTTAAGTCCTAACTTTTCGTGTAGCTCTGTATCCAGGTGCCAGTGTTGGTGGAAATACCTGTTAATGATTTTTTCTGCATATTTCCATAGATCCTGGCCTTGCATTGTTACAGCTTCTGCTACTTCTAGGTTAAATAATGCAAACCATTGATTTCCAAGCGCTCCATATATTGAGTTAAGGGTTAATTTAATTCCTTGTTCCTCATTTTTGTAGTCTTTAGAAAGTGCCTGTAACCTAGCTATTTCTGCTTCAATTTCCTCTATGGAAAGGTTATTATAGTCTTGATTCATAATTACTCCATTTCTACACGTCCAATTGCTATTTGTGACTCGGACTCTTGTGATAAAACTATTACTCTATTTTCGTGGATATAGAACATAGAATTTTCTTGGTCAATACTGGAAAACTGGTTCTTATAAATTGTATAAGTTCCATCCTCTTTATAGCCTTGTATATCTTGCTCCCTTATTAGGTTATATTCAAACGAATTACCCCTAACAACTAGCCTATTGCTATAAACATCAAAATTTAACAACTCCTCCGAATTGTTTTCCATCCCACTTAAAGAAACTATTTTTGTAAAGGCTTCCTTGGTAACTGGAAATCCTATTAAATATCCTTCTGTGGAATGAATTGTTTTCTGGATATTATCATCCATGTAGGTTAGTAAGTCTATATCAGCACATCGAATATTAATCTTGATAGACTTAGAGAAAATCTTCATAGAAGTTGCCAATATATTTTTGTCAACCGGTTCTACTGTTAGCTCAATATAAGATTCCTCCTCTGGTCCAAAATATTTGAACGCATTAATAATCTTATTGAGTTCCATAATTCCGATTTTTACTCTACCCTTAGGAACTTCTCCTTCCATGAAGTCTGAAGTATCAATACTAACATATTTAATAACCGATTTATCTGCAGTTCTAACCTTTGCAAAAAATTGTGTTCCATCTAATTCCAAAATAACAGATTTGTCTACAGACTTTATTTTGTTTAGGAATGATATTAAATTACCAGAATTAGTAATTCTAAATTTCAATTTGGTTTCGTTATTTTTCATCTCTGAATTTGTTTTGTTATTTTAGTTTTAGTTTTCTATTCCTTCTTCGTCATCAAGAATACTTGCTTCATCTTCTTCTGGTATCATTGCTTCTTCTGGATTCCAAATTTCAATACCATCAAAAGCCTCACCTGCTGTTTCTAACATTAAAGTAGATTGTTTAGGTTTAGATTTTGCTGCTTGTTCCCATGCCTTTTTAATCGCTGCCCATTTATTAGCCTGATTCTTCATAGCTGCCTTAATTTCAAGAGCAGTGGCTTTTAATTCTTCTATCTTTAGTTTTGTTATTTCTATTTCCTTCTCGGACAACTTAACTAACGTAATAGCTTCCAATCGTGATTTTATCCAGGTATCATAAGGCTTTAGAAATTCCATTATTTCATCATTAAGCCTTTTCTTAGCTTGCATGAATACCAGAAACTTTAATTTAGCTTCCTGAAATGCTAATTCCCTATCATTATAATAAAGATCCTTTACTAACCTTTTATAAGTAACTTCTTCTCTATGAACTCTAAATTGGTCTAAGTATTCTTGGATACTTTCATATTCCATTACTAACCCATCTTTAACAAAAACTATATTTTCCGTTACTATTTTTTGTGTTTCTCTTTGGATTCTAGTAGCAATTTCATCAAATTCGGTATCGGAACATTTTAATTTAATGGTTACTTCTACTTCATCTTTTGATCTATTCTCTATACGATAATCTACACCTTTATTATCAAGAAGTAAACCTATCTTAGTAATAAAACTATCATAACGAGCTAATGGAGAAAGGCTCATTATTTGAATAGTTTTGTTTGGCTTATTAACCGAGAATTCTCCTTCTATTAACCAGGAAGATTTAAGTCCTTCTATCTTTGATATTTTACCCCTAAATCCTTTGAAGTAAGGTTTTAATTTCTTAGTAGTATCTCCTTGTAAATAAGCTTCTACCTCTTCCTGTTTTCTTGGAAGGATGTTAGAACTATATCCTACTGCAATACCAACAATATGTGTTGATAATCCAATCGGATATGTTACATTAAGCCAATCATATCCACCTTCTTCATTGGGCATATTTAGATCCTTATATTCCTCTAACATATTTCTATATTTAGGAACAATTTTCACCATGGTATACCTTGCACTTGCTGGTCTAGGATTTACTGGAGTTCCGAAGAATCCGTCACCCTCCATTATCTGTTCCGAACATCCAAATGGTCTAGCCAACTTAGAAATTGCGGAAGCCAACGAGGAATCTCCGTGGTGATATAATCCAGTACTAAATACACTACCAATTACACCAGGAGTTTTTGAAAACGTAGATGGTGCATTTTGTAAAATGAGTCGTTGTACAGGAGTTATACAGTCATAAAAATTTGGTATACCCCTACTTTGTATTACGTACAAGGCATACTTTCGATAGTCCTGATTGATTTGTTCAGGGATTGTGATTGTTTTCTTTGTGCTCATAAACGATTGATATTCTAAGTATTATAGAATAAACCACAGGTTTTATTTCTGTGATTTTTTAAGATATATTATCTTGGTTTTTTCTGATATAGGTGCTAATAGCAACATAGATAGAGTTTAGAAAGGAGCATGTTCCGGATGCTATAAGACCTAATAGGAATATGTAAAAATAATTTCTTGTAAAACATCCTGCTATAAACATACCAGACCAAAATCCAGTACATTGATAGCATGTAAGTATTCCACCAAGAAATTCGTTTTTTATAATGATCCAGTTGCGAGGGGTTTCGAAAATTTTACCGGATACTAAGATGTGGGTAAGCCCCCAAGAGGCTAGAATAAATAAAATTAAATTAGTCATTATCATTTCCAAACAATTTAGTCTTTTTCAAGTCACTTAATAAATCATAGTCTTCTTTAGTTTTTGGTATAGGAATTTTAATACGAACTTCTACCAAAAAGTCACCCTTAGTTCCTGCACCTATATCAGGTATTCCTTTACCCGGAAATTGTAAAATAGTTCCATGGGTAGTACCAGGCTCTACAATAGTTTGTATTATTTCCCCCATTGGCATTTTCACTTTGATCTTACAACCTAATATAGCATCTAATAAAGGTATTTCGTGTATAACTCTTAGATTTGTTCCAGATCTAATAAACTCATCTTCATTAAGTTCCTTAATAAAAACTATTAAATCTCCTGGTTCCGCTGCTCCATTTTCTTCATGTCCTTTTCCTGCAATAATAAATTGCATACCAGCAATAGAACCTGCTGGTATATTGATATCAATAATATCCTCTTTTAGTTCTGTTTTTCCTCCATTACATACATGGCAAGATTCAAGTACTACTTTTCCTTCTCCATTACACTGATCACATCTGGTTTGTTTTCCACTTCCACCATAACTAAAATCCTCTATTCTTCTTACCCAACCAGATCCACCGCAACGTCCACATTTCTGGAATGATTTTCCATCCTGCGCTCCTGTACCTTTACATGGTCCACACTTAACATTACGTTTCAGTTTGATTTTCTTTTGTACACCAGTTACCATCTCAGCAACAGTTATAGGAATATTAATAGATATTCCCTGACCTTTCTTTTTCTTTGGAGGTGGTTGTTTAGAGGTTCTGGCATTAAAGAAAGTATCAAAATCACTAAAAGGATCATCCCATCCACCTCCGAAAGGATTTGGATTATATGATTCCCTTTTACCTGACCTTCTTACGTATTCGTCATAGGGAGATTCTGGTTTTGGCGGTGACGGTGGTGTTCCATATCCATAGCCAGGGGACCAAGACTTATCATATTTACTTTTCTTATCTATATCAGATAAGGTTTCATAAGCCTCTGCTACTTCTTTAAATTTCTCTTCAGATTTTTTATCACCAGGATTTCTATCCGGATGTAACTCCATTGCTAATTTTCTATAAGCTTTTTTAATCTCATCTAGACTAGCATTTTTTTCTACACCAAGAGCGGTATAGTAGTTTTTAGTCGTTGCTGCCGCCATTACTTTTTTTTGTTTTTACCTATGAGCTTATAAAATCTGTCCCTTGCCATTAAACTTAATACAAATATACCAGAAAGTATTACTACAAGTGTTGTTCCTGTTAAAAGAACAACCATATAGAGGAGCTCCCCTATTACTTTAAAAAATTTACTAAACATAAATTATCAATTATTAATTTTAAAAAGTCCTAAAATCTTTTTAACTACTTCCTCATCGGCAAGGTCCTCTATTTCTATATGAAGATAACTCATCAAGTCATTAATAAGTTGTTTGGAATAATTTTCACAGAGGGCTTCGTACGCTATTTTAGATTTCAATTCGTAATCCAAGCTATAGCTTTTTGGATACGTGTTATTCTCTTCCATTTTATTGAGTTTAAGAGTTCTTTATTGCTTGTATAATTTTAAAACGTTCCCTGGCACTTAATTCTTCCAGATTATCCTTTCCAACAGTTTTGTGTATAAGGTCTCTAAAGAAAGATTCACCCTTTCTTAGTACTCCATTTTTCTCTGCGAAATCTCTAACGTCTCTTCTAGATGGAATTAAATCCACTACCCACGCTTTAATTGGTATTCCATAGTGTAGTGCTAGATTAATTCTTCTATTTCCAGAAAATAGAAAGTAACTAGACTCTGAACTTCTTCTAGTTTCACCAAAATTGATGAACCTAATTATAATTGGTGCTGGTAATGTTAAACTACCATTCTTTTTTAATGCTTTGGTAACTTCTATTAGAATATCACCATAGCCTCTACCATATGCTCCTGCTACAATATTCTCGTATTCGTATGAATCCAGGTTCTGAATTCTGGTAACTTGGAATTCATCCTCCGAAGAAGTAAGTGGTAAATCTATTAATTCCCCTTTATTGAAGGGCTTAAATAGGTATTTATAGAATTTAGTAGACTTAGCTTCGACTTTACCTATATCTTTATTGGTAATATCGATGTTATGCTGATAGAATTCTAGTTTAGCTGCCGCATCGTAATGGAGAATTTCTCCGCCCAAGTCAGGTTTTGCCCATTTAATATGGAGCTTCTTACTAGGTATGGCTGCTATATCTTCCTCCCCTTCGAACAAATACTCGGATAGTCTAGTTATCATTTGTTTATATATCTTCGATTTATCGGTCATTCTTTATATGACAACCACCCCAATTGTTTTCGTGGGTTTAAAGAATTTAACATAGTTCTAACTTATTATTCGAAAAAAGTCAGAAAATGCCCTTCCAGGAGGAGTATTTTCATGGTCTTTAACGCCAAAAGATGTCTGGTGTGGAGGATTTTTAACCACATAATAGTCACCCCAAAACCCATCCCTCTCAATTACGACCTCATATACCTCTCCTGGTATAAATTCATATGCTCCAGATGATCCACCTCCAAAATTTTGGGATTCTACAATATTATACCATCTAGAGGCTTGTATACATACACATTTCATATTCTATATTTTACCTGCTAACCATTTTTTACGTAGATCTGATGAATCTCCGAATGCCATATCCAAATATTCTTTTGCTTTAGGATCATAGGTTATTACTGCTAAATCCTTATTTGCCATTACATATTCCCAGTCGGCAATATCCAATGAACCAAGACCTTTTAAGTATCTAACATTTCCAGCTGGTTTAGCTTTCTTAAAATCATCCAGCTCAAAGAAATACTTCCTTTTTGCCTTATCTCCTACAGAAACAAGAGGGGTCCTTAAGGTATTTAATTGACCATAAGAAATTACTCCAGGAAACCATTTAAAGAACATATTTATCAATAGCGAAGTAATGTGTGCACCATCAGGGTCAGCATCTGTTGCTATTATCACCCTTCTATACCCGGAAATGCTGTGGACTGTTTTAAGTGTAGGATCCAAATTAAGAATTTGCATTAGCTCCAAAATTTCCTTGTTTTCGGAAAGATCCCCAAGGTTCCTACAATTCTTAATCTTACCTTTTAGTGCATAGATGCCATCTCTATCTGGATCCCTCTTTTGAAGTATTGAGCCCATCGCTGATAATCCTTCCACTATAAATAAGTTTTCTGCATTATTCTTTCCTGCTGGGAAATACTTATGAGAATTTTTAACATTAACCTTTCTCTTTTCTGCCCTTAATTTCTTAACATGTCCTTCTGTTCTCCTTTCTTCTACCTTTGTTTGTATAGAAGCAAATAATTCGGTTTTGAAAAATGCTCCTAACTTACTAAGAATCGTTCTGGATATAGTTGGTTCTACTTCTTCCCTTGGTGTTATAAACTTGGTCTTATTTTGATCCCCAAAATGAACTAGTTTAGGTTGAAGATTTAAAGAAATAAAGGTATCATAAAAGTGATGACCTAAACTATCTTCCAATTTAGCATTAATAAATTCATTTACTATCCTTTGATGTATACCAGTACACATCGCAGAGTTAACAAAACTTATAGAACCGCTACCTTCATATTTTTCCCAAATAATTACTTCTCCAATTGGTGTTTCTAATGAAAACGAACCTTTGGGATATAGAGAAATATCAAGAGGTATTTTAATACCATCCCAATAAAAATCTATACTTAAATTATTAATAACCGGATCTTTTTTGATTAAGCGTAATTTAAAAATAAGCTGGGTTTTTATAATTTCCATATCCCATTTAGACCTACCAAAAACACTTGCATCTGTTATAGGTTCAAATGTAACCTCTGTTCCTAATGGAATATTACCCTCATTCTTTGTTATTATTGGCTCTCTCCTTTCGTAATCATCCCAATGTTGTTCATACTTATGTTCAACGTTTGTAGTTACTATTGAAAATTTTCTGGAGAGTACGTTAACAAGACTTACTCCCATACCATTAGTTCCAACTAATGCTTCTTCAACTTCGCCATTTTTAAAATTTGTTCCTGCTCTTAATTGAGAAACTGCAGTTTCAATATTGGAAAGCCCAGATACTTTATTTTTTGAACTACCCTTATAAAATCCATTACCAGTATCCTTTACTGTAACGGAATTCTTTTTGGAATCTATACTTACAGTTATAGATTTCATCTTACCTTTCATCCTTTTTGCTTCATCTAAGGAATTGGAAAACACCTCATCAAAAAGTTTATAGAGGCCAACAGAAATAGTCTTTGGCTCTATAAATATTCTACAGTCTTTAATGATTGGTATTTTCTCTTCGGTAGGTCTTACGCTGCCAACATACACCGTTGGTCTGAGCCTGATGTGGTCCCGCTCCGATAACACCTCTATTTCTTTGTTGTTTTCTTTCATGTTTGTTACAAATTATGTATATTTTAGATAAAACCAAAAAAAAGTTTCAAAATGTAAATTTAATCAGATATATAAAATAAGGATCAACAATATAAATAGGAACTTTCCTAAAACAAATAATATAATATAAAAAAGTATTATGAATAGATGCGAATTAAAAAATTGGGCTACTAAAATATTAGATAATAAAGGTAGATCATCATTGAATGCTAGTATAAGAAATTCAAAAGTAATCCAGAATTTTATTTTATTAGAAACAAATTATTTAATAGATAATGAAACATATTCAGAGAGAATATTTCATATAATTAATAACTTACTTTCTACTCCTATTTGTTCAATCTGCAATACAAATAAGTTAAAATTTAATCCTAATAAATGGGGTTATAATAAAACATGTTCAATTAAATGTGGAGCTAATCATCCGGAAAGATCTATTAAAACCATAACTACCAATTTAGAAAGATATGGGGTAGAAAATGTATATCAAAGTGAAACAATTAAAGAAAAAATTAAAGAAACTAATTTAAAAAATATTGGGGTTGAGTATAATACTCAATCTAAAGAATTTAAAAAACATTGTAAGAAATTAAATTTGGAAAGGTATGGGGTAGAAAGTTACTCACAAACACAAGAATTTAGAGATAAAATAAAATCCACATCATTAGAAAAATACGGAGTAGAACACGTAACACAATCTCAAGCATTTAAAGATAAATTAAAAGAAACTAACTTAAAAAAGTATGGAGTTGATCATCAATTTAAAAATCCTAGTGTTAGAGAAAAAATATCAAATACAATAAAAGAAAGATATAATAAAGATTGGTATACAGAAACAGAGGAATTTAAAAGAAAATTCAAAGATTACTCATTATTAAAGTATGGGACAGAATATCCTTCTTCTAATGAAGGTGTTAAAATAAGAAGGGAGAATACCTGTATGGATAGATATCAATTTAAATCCTATTTAGGATCAAAAGAACACATAAAATTTATGCTCGAAAAATGGAGTATTGAATATCCATTTCATGGAAAATATAAAGATTATGTATTACCATCTGGTAGAATTGTTAAAATACAAGGGTATGAAAATTATGCTCTGGATATCCTTTTAAAAACTTATAAAGAAGAAGATTTACTTATTATAGATAAAGAAATAAGAAATAAAATAGGTAAAATTACATACTTCGATAAATACGAGAATAAGGAAAGACAATATCTAATAGATATTTATATAATACCCGATAATAAAGTTATAGAAGTTAAATCAGAGTTTACACTTATTAGAAATTTAGAAATAAATTTAATTAAAAGAGATTCTTGTATCAATAAAGGATTATTGTTTGAATTTTGGATATTTGATAATAAGGAAAATTTAAAAATATTATAATTATTTAATTCTATTAAATTGGTCTTGTATATTACATCCATCCAATGCAATTTTAAGATTCCCTAAATTCCTCATTCTATTAGTATCTTTTAAATATACATTAATCATATATTTATTATTTTATTAAATATTACAAAATAAGCCAGTTTCAATCCCCAATTTTTTACAAGTTCCAGCAGGAAATTCCAAAACAGTATCGGCCTTTATACACTCAAAATTATTTGGTGTATTTGGCTCACAGTTCTCTTCTATCTTTACTATTTGGCCATTTAAAATAAATACTATATCTATAGATGTTATACAACCTTTCGTATGAAACGATAATGGTTGAGCTTTCTCAAATTGAAATATCATACCATCATACTTTATATCTCTTCCAATCAATCCCTCCGATGGTACTTTACAAATTTCCATTTTAAACATATGATCCATGATATTAACGGGAACAGTATCACCATTCCCGAAAAAATCATTATAGTTTTTTACGTACTTTGAAATCATAAGTTATATATCACCTAATTTTGGAAGGTCATTATCAACTGGTGGTTGAATTGGCTGATCTCCTTCCTCTTGAGAATTTTTGTCCCTTTCATCAACAGCTTTTTGGAATACATCATTATTAGCTTTAATACCTTCCCTATCCTTTTCTGGAATATTATCCCATTCTGGAGATGCTATTAACGATTTACTACACCTTAAAGCCTCATCTAGGTTTCCTGTATTGAAACATGTTATGGAATAAGCATAAATAAATTTCCATTTCCATATATCATGTTCTACAAATAGAACGTCGACGCATCCGCCCATTCTCAAACAGATATTTCCAATAGAAAATGCCAGGAAAAACCTCTTTTGGTGAATCAAGATACGTATTAATTCGTACGCAGCTTCCAACCTAACAGGTCTATATTCCCAAGCATTTAAAAGGGACCTTTCAATTTCTTCTATTGGTTTCTGAAGAGCCCCTTTCATTTTAGCTATATTGAAAAGAGAAACATAAACTTCCTCTGGCCATCCCCCAAGATCTACCCTTTTCTGATATGCTACTAATGCTCTTTCATACATTCCTGCATCTTTATAACTTTGAGCACAATAGAACCAATATCTGCTTATTAATCCTTCCTCTAGGGTTTTATTATTGATAAGTTCCCTTTCAAAAATTAGTGCGTCATTGTAATATTTTTCTGCACCTTTTAAATCTCTCTTATCTCCACTAACCCCTGCAATCATCATTACACCATGTAGATCATCTTCTGTATTAGTTCCTTCTCCATCATAACTAATATACTCATGTAGTACTCCTACATATTTCCATTTTTGGGAAGACTTGACAAGTTGAATTCTAAAATAGGTAATATCGCCTAATATAATTCCTACCCTATAAGCATCGGCTGTTAAATTATTAAACACTTCAGGATCTTTGACCTCCAATACATCATCCGCATCTATAACTAATCTATAGTCACATTTACCAGCTGCTAATTGTAAGCTTTCTGTTCTATTAGTTCCATAGTCCTGCCAAGGCCTTTCATATAAAGATCCAGGAATTCCCAGATCATTCATATGAGTCTTAATAATATCCTGTGTTCCGTCAGTAGAACCAGTATCTACGATTACCCAATAATCAATATACTTTGAAACTGAATCCAAACATCTACGGATTACTTCCGACTCATTCTTAACTATCATCACCAGACAAATACTGGGCTTACTATTTTTATTTTCGTTCATCTTCTATTTTATTTTTATCACTCGGAAGCTCATATCCAGCTTTTATTAATACCATATAAACCGGATCCATTTTAGATGCTAAGTACTCTGCGTAGGCTATAGTTTGTTCTAAGGATTGACTTAAATAATCCACGTATTTTTCGAACTTATCAACACGTTGAAATATATCCTCGTCTTCTTGGTATAGTTTTGTTTCTTGCCCCATAAATTTTGTATTTTATTCTTATAGCGAACTACAGAAGATTGATTTCATCCAAAATTTTGTGGATTTCAGAATTTATTTTATCTATCCCTCCATTAGTTTCCACTGTAAAAATTGTCTTCTCAATCATCATAATGGATAGCTTATCCAAGCAGGGCTCGGTTTGATTTTTATAAATTTCAAACCTTTTTTTAATTTTTTCTATCTCATCATCTTGCCTTTTTTCCTTCTTGGCCCTTTCCAATATTCTTCCCATTAGAAGTTTTTGGTCTGCCTCTAAGATTATTAGAGTAGTTGGATCTAAATTATTCTCTTTTAGAACTTTATTAAATCCTTTAATCTGGGAAACTGAACGTGGATACCCATCCCAAATAAATCCTTTGGCATCACTATTATTTTTAATAAACTCATCAACTAATACAATAGCATCCTCATCAGAAATAAACGTTCCACTAGCTGCTGTATCCATTAACTTTTTATTACCAGAATTCCTAATTATATCTCCTGTTGAGATATGAACAAATCCAGTTTGTTTTTTAATGTAGGAAGATTGTGTACCTTTTCCACTTCCCGGAGGACCTGCTATAATAACGCAGGGTTTCTTTTCTTTATTTTCCATTAATTGAACCATTTAATTATTGTATCACCAGTAAATCCTTTTTCCCAAATATACCACGCATAAGAAACTGCACCACTACCGTTAATGCTATCAAAATTTCCATTTATTGCACAGAGTAATCGGGAGCTGGAAACGTATATTACTTTTGGAGGATATTTTTTAAATAACTTCTTTCTTTTCTGTCCTTCTAAGAATTGGATTTTTAAAAACATAGCTACTTTACTACCATCCTTTACTAATTCGAGTGATTTTTCTATAAATTCCTGTGCAAATTTATAAGGAGGATTGGTTATAATGTCACCATCAAAAGGTTCTTCTCTTAATAGGAAATCCCCAAAATCCTTTCCATATCCCCTATCAATTAAATCAGTACTAGTTACATTATAGCCATTAGCTTCTAAAACTTTTGACATGTGACCAGATCCACATGCAGGCTCCAATATATTATCAGAAAATTTTTCCAATCCCATTAACAATTCCGTAGCTTTTGGCTCTGTTGCATAATAGTCATTTGTTTCCCTATCATGTTCTACGTGGTTACTAGCTCCTAGTGTTGTATAAATACTTCTTTGATCTCCTATCCAATCCTTATTGCTCATTTCTTTTGATTTCTAGTTTATTAAATGAATTTATAACTTGTTCCAATGATATTAATTTAGTGCATTCAAATTGTCTATCCGTATCCTTATGGTCAGGACACCACCTCCAATCTGCAGCATCTAACCTTGCACGATTAAAGCATCCTCTACAACCAGTTTCATTAATTACTCTAACACAATTTTTTGTAAACTCTGTCCATTCTTCGCTAAATCCTGAAATCATTAATACTGGGGTATCTATTGCCCATGCTAACCAACTTAATCCACTACCAACACCAATAAAAGCAGCGGCATGTTTAATATCATTAATCCTTTCCTCTAATGGGCGATCCCCAGTTTTATCTATTACCCCTGTTAGTTTTCCACCTATTTTTCCATCATCCCATGGATTACCCAATTTTTCCTGAGTAATCATAACAACATCATATCCCTCATTCCTTAAATGATTAACTAGGCCTTGCCATCCATTCGGTAGATTCCAATATTTTGCTAGTGCCGATGCATGGGGAGCTATACAAACATATGGCCTTTTACCAGGAACTTTTCTACCTTTATCCTTAATCTTAAGTTTTGGTTTGACTTCTTCAAAATCCATATTTAGAATATCAGTAGCAGTCTGTTGTAGGGGATAGCTTTTAAAATCATAAGGATTTTTATATCTTTCTACATTACCTGCTTGATCATAATACCAACCTATGCCAAAACTTGCATAAAGGTTATTAACAATCGTGCCAGGTTTAACCATTTCTATTTCCGGATATTGTCCTTCAAAGAAATAGTTACGATGAGTAGAAAAAATAACATTACAATCCCATTTTTTTCTAAACTCTTCTGCATATGGTGCCCATGCAAGTGTATCCCCGAGAGAATTAGAATCTAAATGTATATAGACTCTCTTACCCTTGGGGTCAAATTTATGAGTTTGCCAGAGGATATTATTTTCATATACTTCTATCACCCAAGGCATACAATACTTAACCGAACATGCTGTCCAGTGGTTGTTCCTAATTATTGAAGTGAAGACTTCTTTTTGGGTATCTAGGTCTATAAATTTTACCAAATATTCAGCATCCTTTGGTCCATTGATTGTTACTTTTGGTCCATCAATAAAAGTAAAGAAGCACTCATTTCCTACTTCTTTAGTTTCTTTAACTACTAGTGGAGTTTCTTCATACCCTTTTAATAAAACATCATCCATTATCTTCTTATCTATTTTATCTCCTTTAATACTATCAAAAACATAGATTATCCCTCTATTCTCTTGAATGTTCCAATAGAAATTATATTTCTTAGCCAATGAATCCCTGATCTCATTGAGCGTATTTTTACCAGTTCTATTATTCTGGTGCAAATGAACATTATCACAATAAAGATTAACTCTTCCCGAAACACGTTCCATTATTTCCATTATCTCGGATTCAACACTATCTTGCCTTATCCGAATAAAGCAATAATCATACATTTTATCATTTCCATCAAAGAAAATTTCATGGTCGAAGAACAATTCTTTCAACTTTAACTTTTGTCTTTCGGAGTATTGATAGTTAAAGAAACAAATCTTTTTACTCTCGGATTCCCAATTCAATTGGCTCAGATATGTAGATTCTGCAGCTACATATACCTCATTGAAATAATCACTGATTCTAGGCATTTCTAGGTCCATTCCTTGCCTTCTTTTTTGCGTATCAGTAACTAGATTAGCCTCACCCCTAATGTTCCAATTTCGATAGTTCTCAGAGTTTCCATGATTCCTAGCTATATAAGTAGTTCTGGGTATAGCCAAGCATTTTCCCCTTTCTTCTAAATATAAAAGCCACTGACCATCATTAGACGAACAGGCATCACCATCAGGATGAACTTTGAAATTTAATCCTGGTAAATTTCTAAAAATACGTAAATATCCAAAAATACAAGACCTTTGATGCCATAACCTTTCAAAAGCATCCAAGAAAGAAATATTGTCCCTTGAAATATAAACATTATCAAGGAATTTGTCTATAATGTCTTCTTTTCTCTGTGGAAGGACATCATTATATTTATTGGCATTGAAATGTAGTAATACAATATCAGGAAATTTGTTAAAATAATAGACTATCTTTTCAAAAGTCTTGGGTAATATCTTATCATCACCATCTATCGGACATACTATAGAACCAGTTGCATGAATTTGTGGATTCCACCAAACCTCTTTCTTGTGTTTCTGCTCCACTAATTTAATTCGGGAATCAGATTTAGCAAGCTCTATTAGTTTTTTCTTAGTACCATCTGTTGAAAAATCGTCACAAATAATCCATTCCCAATTAGTATATGTTTGGCTCAATATAGATTTTGCTTGTTCCTCTATGAATTTCTCACAATTATAATAAGAAGTTACGATGGATAATTTTGTGGAGGATAATTTCTTTCTGGACTCATTATATTCTTTAAATGGTTCACCAAATAAATCTATTAATCCTCTCGTATGGGGCCAACCATTTTGATGTATAAATAATGGACATATCGTAGAATTAGAAACAACCAATCTATGATTTTTCATTATTCCATAATCCCTATTCAATTCTCTACCATACAAATTATAAAATATTTCATTATTCTCATCAATTTGAATATCGTACTTATTAGAATGGTACATTATTTGCCATACTCCTTGACAACTAGTATATGGGATATGTTGCTTTTCGATTAATTCTTTAGCATCTCTAAGTATTATTAATAGGTCTAATGATTTAGAAAATAGCATACCAGCATTTAGATGTGGACCTTCACCAAATGTTATAGGATTTGGCCAAAGGTCTGTTATCTTCTCATCTGGAAATTTAGTTATTTCTCCACCCAGAAGGGTGGCAGCTTTAACCTGATTGAGCTTCATTAGTAATTCTCTGGCATTACCAACAAACATAGTATCATTATAATCTATAAATAAGATATAGTCATAATTATTTTCCTTTATCTCTTTCCTTAAAGATTCGTATAACTTAAAAACCCTATAATAAATATATTCACCCAACCAACCATATCGTTGAATAAATAGAGCTTCCATTTCAGGCTCCTTTTCGTATTGGAAAATTTTATAGGTTAAGCCTGTATTATTATATTGCTCAATTGGAGTATAGAATGCGTTCTTAAATCCAGGTGAATCTTCGCTCCACCTAACAGAGCAAATCAGTAAATTATCTTTCGTTACCATATTATATGTCCATTTCTTGTTTTAAATCTTCTGCGTATTGCAGGTACCTTTGATATTGTTCCATAAATGAATTTATGATACCATTCTGGGATGCTCCTGGTTGATAATACCATCTCTCATTGAGATGATAAATTTTAGGATCAGTATATTTTTTAGAAATCCTGACTCCACCTTCTACTTCATTTGTCCAAGGGTCCTCATCAGGTAATATAGATTCCATTAAAAATTGTTTATTCCAAATAGCCGCATTATGAGTAAGTAACCATTCACTAGTACTCTTCATTTTCAATACTCTTTTCTCGTTTACAAAATGCCTAGTTTTTTCCAATGTATAATTTAACCAAATCTTTTCATGTAATCTTAAACAATTCCAATCATTATATCTTACCTTATAAAGTGCTTCCTTAAATGTAGAAAAATTAACACTATTTGTAAGCCACATATCATCCTGAATATAAAGAACATACTTTGTTTTAACCTTTTCTAAAATATCACTCAGTCTATTTGAAAATCCATTCTTATCTTTCGAAACAGGGGATTTTATTTGACCTATCCTTGGATCATTAAAAGGTAAATCCATTTCCTCATTACAAAATACGACTGGCCATTTCAAATCCCAATTCCAATTATTTTTCCATGCCAAATACCAGCCATTCCAAAAATTTCTATACTTATCACAGGTCTGAATAATAACGGTTATATCGTTATCGATAAAATTTGGATCATAAATAACACTATGGTCATGGATTATATAGCCATCCTTGTATGTTTTATCCAAATATGATTCTCCTCTAGCCTGAAGAGCATATGGTTTTTTATAAATTCCTCTTTTATAAGAAGAAAGGAACGTATCATACCATAGATCTGATACATCCCATGGCTTAGTTGCAAATAATTCTTTTAGAGTATCTAAATGAGGCCTAGAGATTAAATACAAATGAGCTTCTACTATTTTCTGCGAACAGAAAAGATCCTCAGTGACATGAGTATGAGGATAACCAGGAAGAGACTTTCCATAACTTGTAAGTATTAGATCGTTTTTAATATTATCGAAATAGGTTTGTTTTATTTTTTCTGCCATTTCCTTAGCAGGAATTTGTATTATAGCATCACATTCAGAAACTAATAATCCATCAAAATCACCGAAGGTATTGCAAACTGCATCCTTATGTCCTAAATAGCATCCATAATGTCCAGGAGATAATAAATAATCACCGGGAACAGGAGAAACTTGGGATGGTCTATTACAATTTTCAGCAGGCGGAGTTTTTGTGTATAATGGAGTGATATGTCTTTCATATTCTATTCCATATTTGGTTAATTCAGATAAGGATTTAGTAGATAATTTTTCTCTTTCCCCTTCTGGATTATTTATTATATGAACTAATTTAATTTTTGGCTTCCTTTCTGCATAAAAGATAACCATATCTTTATTCTGAGTATAATCGTCATTGTAATCAAATCCAGCTTCGATAAGCTGAGATTTTATTTTATTATACACATCAACACCAATTAATCGTAAATGTAATTCTCCTGTTATTTTTTTAATCCTATATTTTAAATATTCAGGATCTATCGTATTAAATAAAGCTTCTTCACCTCCTTCACAATCTATCTTTAGATAATCAATAAATTGTATATTTTGTTCTTTTATAATTTGGTTAAATGGCTTTAATTTTACTTTTGTAAGTGTTTTATTAATTCCATAAAATCCATCATTTTGTTTTTCTTCCAGTTCGGCTAGACGTGTGATAGAAGTAACTTCACCTCCAACAAATACAGCTTCTTTTTCTGAATCTCCTATTCCATAATTTAATGGGATTATAGGTAATCCCTCTATGTTTTTAGTTAAATAATCGAATGTTTCTGGAAAAGGTTCTATAGCATATACTTTAGAAGCACCTTGCTTAATTGCGCTAAGGCTGAAAAATCCGAGATTTGCACCAACATCAACTATTATATCACCAGATTCTATGCCCTTATAATCCCCACGAAGAACACATTCGTAATAGCTCCAAAAAGATGAATGATCATTTGGATGACTATGTAGCTTCACGAGTTTATCGTTAATCCATAATTCTGTTTTGGGGTATCTTAAAGGGTCCCAACTTCCTTTAACTTTACCCCAAGATTCGTATGTATGGGTTTCAATAATATTTTCATTACCATCAAACAATTCTAGGATAAGCCCATTATGGTCATCATTACGAGCATTAGGGCCAACATTAAATGTTATACCTTTTTTGAAATCATAATCTCTTCCAATTGGTTGAAATGTTAATCCATTAACAAAATCTCTAAGCCGATAATTGAATTTTTTTAAAGTTGGATGCTCATTTATTACCTCAAAGTAAATTATATTTTTCTCCCTGTCATAATTACCAGAAAAATATTTTACGTTTGGCCCCTCCTCAATTTCTACAAATTCTATATAATTAGAGCTTATCATTTTTTTAACAAGCTCTACATTAGCTTTTTTATTTCCTTCATTTAAATAGGTAACATTATTAAATCTATTGAAATAATTCTGATACACATCAAGATTATACAATAGGATTTGCATTTTCCATCCTATGGCTTCCCTTAGAACTAATGGCATTGTTTCTTTGTTTCCTGGATTACCTTCCGAGGTAAACAAGAAAAGATCCATACAGGAATAGAATCTATCTGCATCATTTCTTTCACCCCACCATTTACAGTTTTTTGGTATATTTGCCATTAAAGGTTTCCAATAAGATTCAAAATTACCTGCCTGGTTTCCAAGAAAATGAAATTGTACATCTTCTCCAAAAGATCTAGCAATTTCAAATATTTCACCCTGGTTTTTTCTTGGTGTAAATAGGCCAACATTAAGAATGTGTTTTTTGGATGGGTCTAATCCCAGGCTAATTAGTGAAGAATTCCTATCTGGTCTTTCCCTATATTCTATAGGATATTCTGCCAAATACTTAGGAACATTAATATTCTTATACTGATCTATTTGCCATTTACTAACAAAGAAAAATGCGTCGGGAAAATATATTTTTCTTGTGTCTGGTTCAAATGATGAATCGTGGCTAGTTTCAAATATTTTATAAGTTCTATCCAGAGAATATATTTTTTCCAACGTACCCTTCGCCCAACCCCATCCACCATCCTCTGGAATTTCTTCCAGATGGACATAATCAGGTTTAATCCTTTCTATTAGTCTAATAAGTTCATTCTTATCACTGCCAAGTGTAATAAAATGTTTACCATCCAATATAGACTGAATCCTATTCTTTTGTACTACAAGTTGTCCTCCTGTTATATCGTTATATTCCACACAATATATTTCAAGTTTATCCTTTAATAGGTCGATTTTTTTGAAAAGATATTGGGGAAGTCCTCCAGTAGAGAGGTGAGGAGCAATATAAATTATTTTCTTCTTCATTACCTGCTTATTTATACTGATTATAGAATAATCCACAAATTAAGTTACATAGGAGTAATAAAAAAAGGCACCAAAAGGTGCCTTTTTAATGATTAGTAAAGGATTATTTTAAGTTCCTTGATAACCACAAACCCCAGAAACTCCACTTAGTGTTGGGGCATTATCAGTAGAACCAAATCCACCAGCTCCTCTAGAAGTTTCACCAAAAGACTCATATGACTCCTGATTAATTTCTTCTGGTTCTGTATAAAATACAGGAGACAAAATAAACTGAGCTATTTTATCATTGGCCTTTATTGATACATTTCCCTTTCCTGCGTTTATTAAGTGTAAATGGATTTCGCCAGTGTAGTCCTCATCTATTACACATGCACCAACAATCAATTTCTTTTTTGTAGCTATTCCTGATTTATTAAATGCTGTTAATACGCAGCCTCCAGGAATTCTAACTCTAATTCCAGAAGGAATTAAAACATCATCACCTGGACCTAACATAACTTCGATAAAGTCCTCTGGTACATAAAAATCTATTCCTGCCGACGATGATGTTCCCCTTGCCGGTGTTTTAACTGTTCTTGTTTTTGTAAAATACAAATTTCCTGATTTCATACTACTTGAGTTTTTTTATTTTTTAATATTTTGTTTAGTTCTTCAATTTTCATTTCGCAATCCATATACTTACTTTTGGTAGTTTTACGCATACCATATAAGGTCTGTAATACTTTTCTCAATACAGGCTCTTCACCTGGTTCTGGACAGAAATATGCTCCGGATGCTGTTTTCCATGATCCTGGTGGCGGATTTTCTAAATCCTTGCCGATATAGATTTCAGGAGAGATACCAAACTGGATCATTGCATTTGGATACAGAGAAGCATAGTCATAAAGAGAAATCCATTCATGTAATCCTTTGATTGGATTTTTAACAATCGCTCCTTCAAATTTTCTTGTATCTTCGTCCTTTTGTTCGTATAGAATAACTCTCTTTCTGGATAAGAATTCTCTTAACATTAGAACCTCTGTTGTCCATACAGGAGATAGTGCCCTATTAATTTCTACACCAGTTACCAATGCTATTTTAAAGAAAGTTGATAATGTATTTAGTTTGTGGTCAATATAATCTAAGAGGCAGGAGTCAACTGCATTATAGAATACATAGTTTTCAAAATCATCCTCATAAAGAGATTTTAAATTACCATTATATTTTACTTTACCTACTCCGAATGCTGCTTGGCTAACATATTCCAGAGAGTTTGCTTCTCTAACTTTTATTACCCTATCCCATTTCTTATAGATCTCCATGTAATCGACCATAAGACCATGCATTGGGATTTGTTGCTTAGTTAACAATACTCCGCTTGGAGAACAAATCTTAGGATCTATACCTAACCTTTTTGCTCTGGATAATAAATAAGGCCAGTCATATCCAAACCAGTTCCATCCACTTATTAATGGCATCTTGTGCATTAGTTTTGACATGAAGGTATAGATCATATCAAACTCGCTATCAAAACTCCTATAATTAAAAGTCCACTTAGCATCAAATTTTTTGAAATGCTCGTTTACTTTCTTTTCTATTTTTAGGATTTGGTCGGGCTCTAATTTCTTTAAACCTAAGGCAAGTATCTTTCCAGAGGAAGATGCAATAGCTAATGTTAGTATTTTGTTTGCTGCCTTTGAAGTATCTAGGGAATCCGCTTTATTATCGGTAACTTCAACTTCTATATCCACCCAATATTTTCGTGGAGTCTGATATTCCCATAAAGGTTTGGTTACCTTTTTGTCATACTGTTCCAGAATTTCTGTAATTCTAAACTTATCATATTTTTGTGTCTTTTGGACTTTTACTGGTTGTTTATCCCAGGTTTTCCAATCCTTAATAACTCCTCTATCTCCGGGAGATGCTCTTTTCCAAACATATCGGTCTCTCTCTGGGATTGGAAGATCTAAGAAAGCAACATCCCCTTCTGTCGTATAATGGGAAACTCTTAGCGATTCTCCTAAATTTTCAATGTCGATTATCATATTAAATTATATGATGCTACGGCAGTAAGTGTTTCGACTATAAAATAATTTATTATTTCTTATTTGTTTTGTCAGGTTGCTGAAATCCTTTCATGGTCTTTGCGAAATCCATAAAGCCCATTAACTGATATGTAAATTGATTTTTCTTTTTACCAGCAGCAGTTTTCTTTTTAGATACACCCCCTCTTCCTTCGACCCCACCACCAATAGTAGGGAACATATCACCGGAACCATCATGGTTTGCAGTAGGAAAAGATACATTTCCCATTCCATTAGTAGCATCCAAAGAGGAAAGGCCACCTTCGCTCTCAGAGAAATTTTGGATTTTATCCTTAAAAACCCTAAAAGCCATTTTACCACTATTCAATACATAGCCTATTGTTTGTCCATCGGAATTTCTAATAGAATCATCAACTAATGCTTGTCTACCATCAAACAGAGTTGCTACCTTACCTACATTAGGATCACTAATATTCTTAGATACTGGTCTATTCACGGGTTCAGAACCTGCTTTACCGCCACATCCGCAATCTTCGTTTAGTCTCTTGATTTTCATATTATTTCCTTTTTATAAATTCCCTATAATCTACTAGGTTCTGAAGGGTTCTACCTTTCTTTCTAGATGGATCATATAATGATTCTGGATCTAAAATATTGGTAATAGTATTAATCCTTTTCTTCTTCCCAGTTGGTAAATATGTATAATTAGAACCAAGATTACCTGGGCCTTTACTAATACGCAATCTATTTATCCTTCTTGACCTCATTTATATCTATATATCAGATAAATAGAAAAAACCCCAAGGTAGAAACCTCGGGGCCACACAATGTAAACAAACAAACAAATTGTTTATTTCTTTTTACCTTTCTTGGCGTAATCATTCCAAGTCCAGATAAATCTGTGATAATTTTTCTTAACTAAAGCAAAACCGGTGTCCCCGTCCTGTATTTTTACAGAATTATCAGGAGGAGTATAGTTACTTATATCTGCACCTTTGCTTTTTTTTGCCTTTTTCATAGTTTAGTCATTCAATTTCAAGACAGATTCTATCTGTGACTTGTTTATCGAGGTGACTTCTGCGGTAGAAATACCAGTTCCTACATGTTCGGTTGCTAATGCTTCCGCATGGGTTACACTCTCTGCTTCTACTAAGATCTGTGTCTTAGTTACTATTGGTTTACCGGATTTACTTACCTCTCCAGAATCGAAGGTAATTTTACAAAGATAATAGCTCATTTTTCCTATTTTGGATGATTAAAAATATACTTATTCTAATTTTTTGGCTTCTTGTACTTCCACCCTTAATGACTGGGTTAATTCTTTAAGTTCCTGACACTGAGCCCGAAGTCTTGTTCCTGCTGCCTTATTTCCCCTTCCAAAAAATTTGTCTGCTTCTGATTTCATTGATTGCACTAATTCTGCAATTTTGTTGTAAGTCTCCATATTTGATTTTGTGTTTTTAATTTATTATTATACACAAACCCCTGCTTTTTGTTTCGTTAAAGAATTACAAGGATTAATTATGGGATAACTTAGTATGTAGGATAGACTTAGGATTAGAACCGCTTTGAGTATTCCATCTTCCTTTTGACCAAATGCTTATTGTGTTCTTAGTAAAATTAACATATTCCTCTGTTCCTATCTCAATATTTTCTAGAAATTCGTCATAAATTTTAGTAACTTTAGGACTTTTCTCTAAATAATCATCCAATGCCCTTTCTAAAATATTCGAAATCTTAGTTAGTTCATCCATTGTAACACTAATCATCTCATTTTCAGTTGACTTAAATGGTGCTTCGTCTATCAGAAAAGCATCCATAGATTCTGGAGATATTTCCTCAATAGAAAGGACAGCATAAGATTGTTCGGTATCATTTATAATATCGTTTTTAGAAAACTTACCTATTTTGATTATAAATGCCCTTTCATGCTCACTTTTATCACCTATCTTAAAGAAGTAATCATAAGACTTGTCCATTTTCTTTACATGGAAATAGTTATTACCAAGTCCTTCTTCCTCGTTCAACATATAGGCTTTGAAATACTTTAAAAATTCCATAACTTTTTTCTTTTATATATTCCATTATTTAGAAATTCCCACTAAAAAATCCTCGATTTCTCGAGGATTTTATATAATGGCTAAATTTGTTATTCCTGCATCATTTTCTTATAATGCTTCTCCCAAAGAGATAATTGTTCGTAGTATACCTTTTTCTTCCTGATATAAGGTACATGAACAAGCATCATAGACATGGCAGCAGTGGCATAATCGGCTGCATCAATCATTATCCAATACTTGATGAAGTTTGCCCATTCTTCCGGTGTAAGATCAGCAGTTAATTTCTCTGCATGGTTAACAATTGCTGCTGTCCACGCCCACATCCTATTAGGAATGAAGCTATTTCCTTTCTTACCAGGAGTAGGTGCATTTTGAGGGTCCTTAAATACTTTGCCTATATCGTCAAATGAGAATTCCTGGGCAAGCTGATAATATTCCAAAAAGGCATTAGAAGCTGCTGTTCCTATTTCTTTTGTAAAGATTTTACGAAGCTGGTCTTCTGTTATCACCCTCTTTTTCTTATCCTTAATCCTCTGCTGAAGATAGCCTTCGAGCTTTTTAGAAGCATCAATCCAACCACGTGGAGTAAAATTACCCATATCGTCAGAATCCTCGTTAAATGCGCCGTGGAAAAATTCTGGCATATGTTTGATAAATGTGATAAGTTCGGGAATTACTAATTGTCCAAGGCATTTATCATACATTATTTTCTTAGGATAAGTTTCGATGTGCCTTAACAAGCCTTCTGGTGTAGCTACATAGTTTACAAGTGTAAACCGGTCAATCATCGCTGAACCTAAATCCCTGATTTTTTCTGCACGATCATCTTTCGGTCTGTTACCGGCTGCTACTACCATCCAACGGGAAGGAAGAACATAATCAGTACCAGGAAGTGTTCTTGTTTGTACGAATTGCATTAGTGAATCCATAACATATGGATCGGCACGGTTAAATTCATCAAAGAATATAGCTCCACCCGGACCTTCTTCCTCCGTTTTTCCTTCTGGTATAATTCCACCAGGCCAGTTACTTCTTGGCCAGAAGGTAGGAGGATTTGACCTTGTTACGCCACTACCATGAGCTGACTTAGAAGTAGCAGATTCAATTACTTTAGGTACTCCGATAAGGTCTACCGGTTGTGAATATCTTAGTTCTACTGGCATAAAGCCGATTCCTAATTTTTCACAGACCTGTGCAACCAGCTCGGTCTTACCAATACCAGGTGCACCATAAATGAACATAGGTTTTTGCCATCCCGTATCAACTAAGATGGAATAATCATCCATTAGATCTTGCATGATTTCTTCCGCGGATAAGTCTGGTACACTTTTCCATGGGCTTCGTAGATGGGCGAGTAGTTTTTGATCGCCTAATCCATCTGTTGTTTTTGCTTCGTTCGTGGTTTTAGCCATTTCTATTTGGGTGTTTAAAAATTACAAAATTAAATTAAGTCTGGTTCCAAATGGTATTTTGACACTATCATTCATGTATCCTTGTGTTCCTACAATTACCCAAATTACTTTGTCCTTGTACATTGGGATACCAAATTCCTTTTCTGTTGGAAATGGACCAAATCCATCGGTAAAGTATATTATTGGACCTAAAGTTTTCTTACCAAGGAGATTTTCTTTAATCCATTTAAATGGAGGTCTAAAATCTGTTCCTCCGCCGCCTTTTGGTGCATGGAGTAAATGCATGGTTTTTGGAGTTACAACATCAACTGGTAAATGAAGAGTAGCATCACACCACATTAGATGTATATGTTTTGGCTTGAAATTTTTAACTATTTCATATGCCTCACTAACCATTCCGGTTAATTCCTTTTGACCTATTGATCCTGATGTATCTGCTATCAATACAAAACTATCAAAGGTTGATTTTGTTGGTGTCCTTGTCCACTGAATATCATCATTCCCAATAAACCTCCTGTGAGGAATATCATATTTGTGTTTTTCCCCGAGGGATATAATGAACCTCCTCAGTGCATTCTTCCAGTCAATTTGTGGCTGTAATAATTTCAACAATTTCCTCCGGAAATTTTCGGGCATATTACCAGCATTCTTATTAAGACTATCCTTTAATGCGTCATCCCAGTAATCCCCTAATTTTTCAGGGTCACTAAGATCACTTTCAATAACCTTCATATCTCCTTCTTCGGGTTCTCCTTCGCCCTCCGCTGGTTCAGTACCAGGTGGCGGGGGTGGCGGATCTTCTACTTCACCAAGCCTCCATGTACAATTACCTTTTCCAGTAACATAATCAGGCGGTAAGTCAATATTATTTTGTAGAAGGTATTGATAAATCATTTCTGCAGTCCAACCTTCGTATTTCTTTTCCAATAATGCCTCTTCTGGCATTTTTCCACAATCATCTGGAAGATCGGAAATTAATTGATTTAAGGCATAGTCTGCAGCAGCATTCCAATAATCTGGATTTGCCTGTCTCCTCATAAAATGTTTGAGTACACAATGCATTACTTCATGACAGATTACCCATTTTATTTCCTCCTCTGTTTTGGAAATCACAAAGTCAGGATCATAAAATAAGTGTCTACCATCGGTAGCCATAGTCTTATATTTAAGACCAAGTTTTTCTTCTACCTTAAGGTGCATTATAAGATTACCAAAAAATGGCTGCTTGTTACCAAGTTGAACCTTGCATCTCATCATTTTTCTACCAGCCCGTGCTGATACGGAGTTCCATTCTTCTTCTTGGAGCTGCTGTTTTGTTTTGACCGGAACGGTTTGACTCATTTAGAAAATATTTGTGAAATTATAGTTACATTAGGAATTCACTCACTATAATATATAATTGAAAATATATGTAAAGGTACATAAAAAGTTCTGACTAAAAAATTTCATATTGTTAAGAAAACGTTAAATATATTTAATGATGTTTACCATTAAGCAAATTTAATGAATTCCTGCCAAAGATACACAATAGATTTAGGTGCATTTTTCTTGAAATTAACAAAATCCTGACGATTTATTAACTCACGAATTTCAGTAGAGTTATTCCATTGGGGGGTAGAATATATGTGGAATTCAGGGGTTAACTTTCCCTTCTTAATTAAACTTTTCTTCTGTAGAACATAGTTTTCAAAAGCATCCTTCTGGGTAGTTAATCCGACCACATTATACTTTTCTCCTAAAGCATCTAATGCAGTAGACAATAAATTATTCGGGATGTATACAACATCTTCTATCAGATCTTGGAATTCTGTTGCTACGGATACCATACTTTTCTTTAAAGTATCTAAATCTAATAGATATTTCTTTGAACCTTCTTGAGGTTCTACTACTGCTAGTACGATAGGTAAATGGTTCTCTTGTTTAGTTCTTTGGATTATTTTTAAATCACCATTATTAAATGGTTGGAAATCTCCTATTACTAAATTGACCATCTTTTTCTCGTCATGATGAGTTGTTTTATCATCAGGATCCTTATTATCTAATGGGGTTTCTATACTTCCCTTAATTTGGTCCATTAAATCAGTAGCATCATCATTATCACCCGGCTCTTCTTCTGGTTCTTCACTTTCCTCAATAAGAATATTCTTGCTTTCCTTTCTAAATTCGCCAAATGTTGGTATGCCACTTTCTACTACTTCTTGCAGGTTATTCAAATAATCCGCTATTTCACGAACTAATATATTGAATTGTTGGATTGATCCACTATTAAAAAATCCACCAGTCTTTTTCTTTAGTTTTCTAAATGCAGATAGTATTAGTTTAAATAAAGATTCGTAGCTTTCTTCTTCCTGGACTAATTTTCTGGTTTTTTCAGAAGATATGTTATCTATATTAGCCTGGAATCCTTCACCCTTTAAATAAGAGGGTTCTTCAAAATCTACTCCTCTATAATCCTCTCCATACTCATCTACAAATTTTTCAAAAACATTACAAATAAAAGAGATATACCTATCCTCTATTTCATCGCCAGTATATTCAAAATGCTCCAATCCTTTTTCAAGAATGAAATTCATAACATTTAGTACAGTAATTCCATAAATATCATTAGGGAAAAATCCTTCACTCTTAACCTCATTTTCTTTTGCAATCTCGGCAAAAACAGGATCTACCATTTTAGCACTTACTGTTTCTCCCTGCCCATCTAAAGATCCAAACTTAAATACTATCCCTTCTATGGGCTTATCTAAATCGTCGTTTAACGTTGTTTTTTTAAGCGCAGGATTAAGTATTGATATAATGTATTTGGCAAAGGAATTCGTGCCGTATTGATAGCTTAAAGTGTCAAATGGCACACTTAAGAACTCTTGTATCTTAACTTTCTGCTCGTCGTTCATCTTCCCCTGGAAGATAATTGGTGGTTTTTCTATACCTAGGAGTTCTGCCCAATGGTCTAGCTCTTTTTTGTCTACAATGGTCCTTTCTACTTCTCCAAAATCATCCTTAACTAGGATATAGGTTAGTACTAGATTATTTTTAGGTAATCTATCATAAGTTATAGAAATTGGATTACTGTTTATAAAATATTCCATTCCAAATCTCCACCCTAATGGTATTTCATCTTTTAATTCGTTAGGAAGATTATTTATGAACCTAATTGGTGGTTCATAATACCTCATTAAGGTCCTATCGATTTTTGTTATGGGGTTTAATTGGTCCCTTTTATAAAAAGATATTTCTCCATCATTAATATTCCTTTCAAATGAAAAAGAGGATCCATTTAACATTTCTGTTATTACCACTGTTTTCTTGAAAAGGTTATCTAAAAATTCCTTACCCTGCTTCCTATAAATGTCCGTTAGATACTTTATCCCTGCCATATACTTAATTTAAACAAATAATTTCCTTTCCTTTATCTAAAGAGAAAATAAAATAGGACCCAATATTTATTGGATTCTTAATTTTAACATCCTCATTTAATAAGAGATATTCTAGTGAACCCATTATATCTCTTATCAAACGACTACTCCTTTTTGTTAATCCTTCTTGTAACATACCTCTTAAATCGATGTAGTATTTTTCAAAATCAAGACATTCTCTAGAATCCAGGATAGTTTTAAATACTTTACCCTCTATTTCGGTTACTTTCTGCTCATTCATGTACACCTCCCAGTCGCCGTATTCATTTTGGTATATTCTTCCTATTCCGTCACTAGAAGAAAAAAATACAATTGAATCTACTGTTTCGATAGAATCTACAGGACAACCTATATAGTATTCTATCATCGGAACCATTACGTCGCTCCTGTCCATATTCAAAAAGTTTATTATAAAACTAAAGCCAATTCAGCAAGTTCACCAAGTCCTGCGCCACCTTCTGCAGCTTCTACTCCAGTAACAGCTTCTCCAGCACCACTAATTGCTGATGAACCCCCACTTCCACTTAACCAATCAAATTCAGAAGCCTGTATGCTTCTATCAAATCCTTGATTTTCACCCGGCTTTAATCCCGCATCCTTATACTTATTAATAGCCCACTTATTAACATCATCCTGTGACTTATAATGAGCCAATTCATCCCTATTTTTGCTTACAAAAATTCTTTGGTGCTCTGGTGTTATATCTGGATTAGCTTCATCTATTGGGGGTGCTTCACTAGGACCACCAAACATCTTACTCAAAATTCCTTTGGTCGCACTAACACCTAATCCTACTATATCAGAAAATCCGGCGTCTGTCCTCATTTTAGTCGTTTTTCCACCAGCACTTGTTACGGTATAACCTGGTAATTCTTTTTTATAATCGTCTTTCCATTTTGATGGGTCCTTAATTAGATCACCTCCCAATTTTTCTATAGTATCGCCTAAACTTTGAAACCAACCACCCATATAACTTTCCACTTTATCTTTTGCATCTGGATTTACTCTTTTACCAGTAGCCGGTGCTATAGCATCAACATCAATTTTAGGGGTAGTTCCAGAGGTGGATGTTGATTTTTCAAATAAACGATATGATACAAGGTGCTTCATTGGTTTTTTATTTATATATCACCAAATTACTAAAACTTGACCTCAAAAATCTTGAAGTCAAATCTCTCCCTTCTATAGATTTCTATACGTTCAAAGGAGTGTTTTAGAAGATAATTCATGGTATTACCCCAAGAAAAATCATCAACAAAGTCAATAATATTAACTTTTTCCTTACCTTCTAATTTTCTCATACCCCTGCCTAAACTTTGTTTAATCAGTACCTCTGATTTATAAGATTCACATAAAAAGATGTTATGTAAGTTCTTAATAGATACCCCGGTAGAAAGAGTTCCAAAAGAAGCAACTAATATCTTATTTTCCCCAGACTCCATTAATCCCTTTACATAATCCCTATGATTAGCATCGGTATCTCCATCAATATAATAAACCTCTTTTTCGTTTTGTACCTCTCTTAATTGTTCATATATTCTTTTTCCATATCCGTCTGCAACTGACTGAAATAGGACTAGTGAATTTTTACTGGTCTTCTTGATAAAATTAACCACGAAATTTAGTCTTTTATCAGAACTAACAACTAATTTCCTTTCAATATTAAAAACATCATTTCCTTCTACCTCAGTTTTGTTCTTTTTTAGCTCTGCTAATTTTTGTTTAATATCCTCTTCCAGCCAATCCATTTTAACAACCTTAATAGCAACCGGGGTTGCATAGTTATTCTTGAATAGAAATTCTGGGCTAATCTCCATTACTAATGGTCCCAAAAATTGTTGGATTGTTAGGTACTCTGCAGTTTTTCTATTTGTAAGTGTTCCAGATAAACCAAATCTATATTTGGCTTCTTTACATTTTGAAACTACATCTTTAATAGATTTACTAGATGCCTGATGGGTTTCATCAACAAATACTGCTTCAACTCCTTCATAGAAGCTCTCATCTTGTTTTACTAATGATTGATAAGTACCTATCATTAAACCAGAGGATTTTTTATTCTTATTTCCCCCATGGATCATTTGTAAATCACATCCCATTACTTCCTCTAAACCATATTCCTCAAAATCCTCTGCTCCTTGCATAATCAAGGTAGTATTAGGAACTATCATTAGGAATTTATTAATACCTTTTACCATTTTTAAATAAGCAAGAACGATAAAAGCTATTAATGTTTTACCACTAGAAGTTGCTATCTCCAAGACGGAAAACTTAAATCTAATTATATTCCAAGCTGCTTTTAATTGGTAATCATATGGCTTGAATTTCTTATCCGCAAAAAATTCATTAGCCCAGGCGGTGAAATCCTCGAGCGTTAATTCCTTATCAATTATTCTATCTAAACCCTCTATTTCTAATTCAAGTTTATACTTCTCGGCAATTGCCATTACTTCGGACCAAAGTCCGATTGGTATTTTCCATATTGGAGATTTCTTATCCACAAAACAAATACTACCATCCCATATTTTTTTTTTTAACTAACGGATTAAAGTGCGAATTATGAATTTTTCTTGTTAAAGAAATTTCTAATTGCTTCCTTTCAATCTCGTCAGTGTAATCATACAAAATTAAATTTTGTAAATCTTCTGATACTCTTAAATTTAACATACATTTTACATATTATTCAGTATTATTTTCCATCCAATAACCAAATTATTTTTAATACGAAATCTCGTACAACCCAGTAATCTCGAAGCTTGAGAAATATTATTAAAATATAATATTTCTTTAGTATTTATATTTATAGCATCGAGAGAGACAGAATGTTTCTGTTTTTTATTTATATTAGATTTTTTTATTTTTTCTTTAGTTTCTACACTATGCTTGTTCCCCAAAAGTCCTATTCCTATCTTACTTTTATGATTTTCTGTTAATCTTTTTCCTCTATGTGATAGTGATAATTTTTCTTTAGTTAGATCCGTAACTTTTTTACCTTTATGTGATTGTGATAGTTTTCTTCTAGTTACTTCAGATAATCTTAGACCCTTATTTTTAAGGGAAATAGCTCTTTTATGTTCATCAGATAATTTCAATCCATGTCTAAATGCTTTTTTACCAACATATTTTCCTTTTAATGTATCAGAAACTTTTTTGGCAATTTCTTCGTTCATAACAAATAAGGATCCACCAGGAGCTATATTATATCCAATTTCTTTGCTCTGTGATTTTAATTCTTTTATCCAAAATATTTCTCGTTCATTCAGATCTTTCACGCTATTACAAATTTCTATGATATCCTTCCGAAAATTTTCTATACCTTCATTTTTAATAGCTTCTTTTATAAGATTACCACTACCAAAATATTTTGGATTATCTCTTTTTTCCTGTCCTATATAAATTTTACCATTTAGTAAATTAGTAATTTTATAAATATTCATAGTCATTTTATTTCATAGAATCCCCTCTCAGATGTTCTTCAAGTCTGATCCTTTCTTTTAGTCCATAGAGACAGTGGTCAACAGTTTTGATAGTATCATTTATATAACTAATTTGTCTATCAACCATTTCAACTAAATCTTTTAATTCTGCTAGATCCCCATCGATTAAAACATTTTTCTCATTTGCTCCATATAATTTATTTTCTTTTTCGGACCTTTGGACTAATTGGTCTTTTTTCTTTTTTCTATATTCCATAGTAAGTTTTGCCAAGGCCTGACCAAGTTTATGATTATGCTCTAATAATCTTTGCCTGTCGGAAAATAGATCTATTTGTACCTCTGGTAATTCACGAATATTTCTCATCCTCATAGATAATTCCTGGATCCTCGCAGACCAAGTCTTAGCTTCATTAGCAAATACCTCTTTAAAATCTTTCTGTTCCATTATATTAATTCGTTACCTTTTTTCTTGGGTTTCTTAAAACTTGTTTCTGTTACTTTCTTGGAAATATCTTTCTTCTTCACCATAATAGGTTCTGTTTCAAATATTCCATCAAGAGACAAACTTTCAAGGGATGACTCAAAATGGAATTTTATATCTCCTTTTAGCATACCTGTTTTTTTATCTGCTTTATCTTCACCTCCGTTTAGAGATAATCCTCCTACTTTATACTTTGCCATTGCTCAATAGTTTCTTTTTGGTTCTGCCAAGTTTCAAAATTAAATTCCGGATGAGATTCTTGGAATTCCTTCCCCCATTTACAGTAGTGTTCAAATACTTCATTTGTTGTATATCCATTCGCATCCACAGAATGCAGTGGAATATTATGTATCTCTTTGTAGTTGTACCAGAATTCCCACATAAAACTTGGTAAGGTTATCCAATATGTTATTTTATCCTTACCATATATTGTCATACTACTAATGGTTTTTTCTAATGCTAATATAGGATTCCATCCCCATTCTGATAAATGAGCTATTAATTTTCCCCTTTCCTCACCAAATTTACTTTTGTCTGGAAATTTAGAGGGAAATCTATGTACAAGATCATCCAAAAAAGAGTCCGGCATGGTTGCAGAATAAGGATAAATTAATTCCACCGATATTCCTTTCCTATCATCCTCTTTTATAAAGATAAATTCTCTATTACTAAAGATGGTTTGATTTTCGTGTCTTATATCAGAATATCCTTTAGTAGAAGTTAACACAGCTTCCTTCGTTACCTTCATTTGTTCTTCGGCAGAATATGGATAGGGAGAGCCTTTAAATCCATATTTAACCAGATATACTTCTTTTTTATAATCCTCTACTTTTATTCTATTATACATGGATCATATCCCATTTATCTTTTGAAAAATAACCTTCCAGATTTTTAATTTTCAGCCCATTCGCATGAGCATAAACTACTACATCATTTAAATCCCATTTATCCCTTTCCGGGAATCCATTTTCTTGTAAGAATTTCTTCCACAGAAAAACACTTTCTCCATCTGTTAATAGTTTTTGAGATTTTTCCCTTCCTGAACTATCACTATCCAAGAAATATCTTTTATCTATTACATCAAAAGGAAATGTATTATTGATAGAACACAGTCCTACCGAATTTCGATAAAGGAAACTATCGAAGGGACCTTCAAAAATAGTAATTGGATCCTCCAAATTTAAAGTGGAAAATCCAAAGACGCAAGAAACTGGATCGAGTTCACTAGCCTTTTCTATGATGGCTGCATCTCTTTCCTTAAATAAGTTTTTATAAATACCGCTAAGCCTATATGTATAGTACTTGTTAACGGCACCTTTGTTCATATTTTTAATTTGGAGCCCAAGTACATGTTCTCCATTAGCGGTCAAATTCAATAAAAACATTGACTTCTTTCTAGGCTCCCACAAAAACCTTTCATCCGGTTCTTGATACCTTTTCTTTAGATATTCTTTTGCTCCTAGGGGAAGTTCAATTAAACCCAATTTCTTCTTGAGTAGTTCTCTTGTTGGAATTATTTCTTTATACATTTCCAATAAGAAAACATCTATGCTCCCAGCGTTCTTTTTGGTGTTACGTTTTGTTTTTCCAATCTCTATAATTTCGGATATTTGGTCTGGACTAATAATATTACCCAGTTCGAAATCTTTTAAGAAACTATATAGGTCTCGGAAAACACTACACCCACCATTATAGCACTTAAAAGAGAGGCTCTCTATATAAAGATTGCCTCTCTTTTTTCGTGCCTCCGCTGAGTCTCCGCAATATGGACAAGAGAAATTTAAACGGCCACTACTTGTGTAGATTTTTTGTTTCTGAGTATTACCTGGAAAGGCATTCTCGAGAACTCTTTTGACCATTCCCTTCAAATCCTCTGTTGAGAAACTCATACACCATACTTTTTAAATTGTTAACAATTAAAGGTCAGCGTAAAGGTCTTCCAAACTTGAAGTTGGTGCAGTTTTACCTTTCTTAGCAGGAGCTGCTTCTTCAAATGAGGTTTCATCAAGTCCTGCACCAGATAAAATATCTTCCCTTGAGGTGGATACTTCTTCCTTAGAAGAATAAGATGTTTTGTTACTCATACCTGCAGATGATAGGATGTCTGAGATGACACGTCCATCTGGTACAAGATTACGGATGATAGACATTATCTTTTCCCTATCTTCGTCAGACCATTCCTTGTAATCATACTTAGTAAGATCACTTGGTCCTGTTTTCAGGTAATCAGTAAACATTGTGCTACCTTCCTCAGTTTTTTCGATGGCTTTACCATTTACTTTCACTGGTTCCCTTTCTCCAACGAATTGGCAAAGGTCATAGTTGTTCCAATCTCCTACCTTCCTAACATGTAAGAAGAAATTCTTACCGTTGATTGGATCAAACGGGCTGCAAGGTTTGCCAAATTCTGGCTTGATCTGCTGCTCGATCATATCATTCACTTTCTTACCGAACTTGAAAATCATAATCTTGTTTTCCAGCTCCTGGTGATTTTTGTCTTCTATCACCTGAATAAGTGCATAATAATCTTCTTTACGAGAGAAGGATTTTGATAATTCCTGATCCTTTGCAGATGGAGAGTTTTTCAACTTCCAATAAATGTCCTTCAGGATGGACTTTTTACCCACAGTTGTTGGACAATCAGCAACAAAAGTCTTGTTGTCGACTGGATCTTTTAACCAAACGTAATACTTGTGGATTTTGGATTTTTTCAGATTGAAGACGTTAGGGACGAAGCGTATTAACGCTTTATAGACGCCGTCTTTACCTAACTCTGGGTAAGGCTTGTAGATGTTCTCATCTGCACCACCTTTTTCAACTACCGGGTTCAAAAATTCTTCATGGTCTAAATTGAAGATGTCAAAATTGTTTTCCATAATTTTCTAAATGTTTTTTTAAAATTGTTTTAAATTATACTTCAAAGTGCACTTAAAGTTTCAAATTAATTTATACTCTATATATCTTTTTTCTTCTCATTTTTTTCGAGTTTTTGAAGAAAATCTTCACCAAATAAAGAGATCCAAATAGAGTCTATTAAGTCATTACAAGGAGCTACTACGTCTTTACTACCCTTTATCCACATACTCTTATTCTCGCTCAAAATTCCTTGAAAGTTCTTTAATCTTATATCATTCCTGAGCAGAATTGTTTCATACAATTCATTCTTTTTTGCATTACCTTTCAAAGCAAATTTTTTAATAGATGATGGAGAAAAAACATAAAAGTTTTTAGCTGGTACTATATCCATTATTCTTTCTCTCAATAAGGCAGTGGCCATGGAAATATCTATTAATGAATTACCAGTACTACCAAAACTTATACCCTCCATGAAAACATAGCTTCCTTTGCTAAGATATGGCTTCATCATTCCAAAAAAGGTATCAGCCCTTTCTATAAATGATTCTATTTTTGTTCTTTCTACTTCGTGGTATTCACCAGAGGGCTGGGTTTTTTCTATGATGTTTAGATCAAGATTTTTAAATCCACCTAGATCCTTTATAGACCTATCTTTCCTATTCATTAATTTTTCTAATGAATCAGAGGACCTATATAAAGAACCTAAATAAATATCCGATGAGCTTAAAGAACAAAATGCAGCACTATTTAGGGAAAAATCTATTCCAATCACATTTAAATTATAATCCATAATTGATCTTGTTTCCTTTTCTTATGTTATCTAATTTATAATTCTCTTCTCCCTTTATTTTCCAAATATTCTTTAGCCCGAGTATCCTTAACACGAGCATAATATTCCTTCATATATTCTTTTTTATTTGCCATGAAATCAGCCGATTTCTAATGTTGTCTGAATGTAATTGCAGCGAAAACCAACTTGGAAAATAGAAAATTCTGGGGTAGTAGAAGAATAGTTTAATTGAACCTCTGATAGAGAGGTAAATATTGATTGCTGGAAAGTATTAGAAGCCATAACAACTCCATTATTATCCATCAATCTTAGTATCATATCTGGTAAGTATTCATTCCTATTTTGAAAATCTAGAAATTCAACCATACAATCGTACATAATCCAATAATTAATAAATCCTTCCCCCAATTTAAAGGATATAGTATAATCCCTCTTTATTAAATTTTGTAAGGTTGTAGCAGATTTATAGCTTTGTTTAAATCCACCAGGCCTTATTTGTTCTACATGATCAATTGCAGTTAGAGTGGGAAATGAAATTTGTTGAATAGTAGAATTCATAAAATCCCTTAATGTATCATAAGGTATAGGCATTCTTTTTACATATCCAATATATTTTTGCTCTAACTTATCACTAAAAAATCCCTTTGGGAACTGAAAAAAGAATGAATTTTGTCTGGCGTTTATTAACATAACTTTATTTTATTTTATACTGTACCCACCGATGCTCCTGCATTTGGTCAAATTCCTAAGTAAGTAGCATAATTCAAATATTGAGTTTGTTGGATACCATTAGTATCTGGATATACTCTTCTAACTGCAGTTAAGAATATTTGTTTTGTTATACCCTTATAAGTATTATATCCTGGCCTTCCTGGTATTGTATAGTAATCTGCTATATCCTCATAGGATTTACCTAATGCGGTATCGCCAGATATAGAATTTGCTAATGCAACTATGTCTATACTTGGGGTTGGAGGTGCAGTGCTTGCACTTCCAGAGCTAGCTCCTGAGCTTCCCGCTGCTATGGCCGCGCTCACGGGCGAGATATTTTTAAATATACTGTCTGTTGCCACGTTAAACGAGGTCTTAATATCGCTAGTAAGTACGTTAACATTTGCAGTAGCTAATAAATTATTATTTGTAGCAGCTACTGCTGAAATATTTGGAGATGCCTGTATTGCTGTAGGGACAAAAAACTCCGAAGATGTAGCAAGACCCGAACTACTAGTAGTTCCTGCTGATTTTACTGACCTTTCACTAGGGAGAAGCCAAGTTCCATAATATACAGAAGTTTCTATTCCATTTGGAGAAACAGAAGTTATATGGAAATCCCTATTAGAGAAAGATTGGATCGTTTTAGAATCAGCTTCTACAACTCTAAATCCAACTTCACCTACACTAGGATTTTGGAAAGTAGAGTCTGTTAAACTGGCAACTCTTATTTCATTTCCAGAATCTCCATTAAATACCAAAAAATAATTAGAATTATTTCCAAGATCAAGTATTGTATTTTCTGCACCAGTATTTGAGTTAAATATTTTAAACTTATAATAGTTATCAAAAGGATTTACTATTATTTGTAGTTTACCCTGTCCAAAAGCTATAGTAGAATCTATTGAAGTTGTCTGAGATGTATTAGTACCAATATTTGTTATTGTTAAATCTTGCTCAGACACACTAATATTCTCAGACTCGAAAAATGCTGGGACGTATTTTGTAACTATACTATTTATTGGATTAACATTAATATTATAAGCACTTGTTATTTTTGAGGATTCTACAACTTTATTGTAAACCTTCAAAGGAAAAGGCTCATTTCTTAATTGAATTGTATTTAATCCCGCTCCGTATAATGCAACCTCATTTGAGGTAATACTCGCAGTTCTAACTATGCTTGTATTATTAATTTTATTAACCAAACTAACTGTATAATCTATAACAAAACAAGTAGCTCTAGAATTCATTACAATAGGTCTAAATACTAAAGGTGCATCAAATCCAGAGGTCTGTATACTCTGAAACCTTGATGTTTCTACTAATTTTAGTCCTATCTGTTCTGATATTGTAATTTCATTAATTACATAATAAATATTACCCAATGAGTTTTCAGTATAAATAAATTGATCTATAAATTCACCTTGCCATGTTGGGTAATATTCCCAATAATTTAGTGAGGTATTTTCTACTAGAGTAGCAGCAAGATAAGCATACTCGTCAAGAGGGTTTAGAACAGCAGTATTTACTTGATTAGCTATGAAATTATAATAACCATTAACCTGTGTTGTTGTAGATACCTCGTAAGAAGTAATATTAAAAGGTACACCGGTAGAAAATCCTCCCCCATTTGAACTTATAAGAGCAGCTAATGTCTCTGTTTGGGAAGGGGATCCAGACTGTGTATCAAATTGATAGCACATATCAGATAATGCTGGTATTTTAACTTCTACATACTTGTCAAATATTGATCCATTATAATAAATAGGATTATAATTCATTACAATAATATCGGTATTACTATTTTCTACTAATATTTGAGAAATAACACTTTTTATACCACTATTTTCCTTATACTTTATTTGAAATATTACACCATCTATATTTGGGAAATTATAACCACTTAAAAAGTGGAATCTAACTGTATCATATTGTACAACAATATTAGATGGGAATACTACTGGAAGGCTTGCAGTTGGTGTTAATTTACTATCATAATCTAGATATTGGGTAAAATAATTTATATCCAAATCAACAAAGGTACTATCCGCTATTTGGACAACACTTCTTTGTCTGGTATTTCCAGTTACTGGTAAATCTTGTAATCTATTTAGGATTTGTACATTACCATAATACCCATTACTAATTTTTTCATACCCAATATTAGTTGGACCAAAATTAACCGGATACTCTTCTATCGTAGGTAGAGTAGTATATTGATACTCCATTAATACATAAGGAAGTATGCTTATAAATTTACTGGTTGATGTGTAACTCGCCATTTTTTATATATCCCTATTTACCAGGACCAAAGATTATATTGAATACCAAAACCTATATAGAATCCCGTCTTTATTTGAGAATTTATACCATATCCTCCCTGTATTCCTATCCCCCATTTCTTTCTCGGAAAGAAAGATTTTATCGCCTCGGACTTTTTTGGGTCTATTAAAGAACCATCTATTTTAGTAAATGCTAGATCTGGATAATCAGATCTTAAAAATATCCTTAATTTCTTATCCTCTTCTTGTAATCCTGTTACAATATTAAATCCTATTACATCATTTACTAATCTTGTTTTTAAAATCGTTGCATTTCTATCCTTTTCTATTTTTATAGTTGTAATAACCAAGAATTTCTTATAATTATTACTATCATAATTAATGATTAGACTATCAGAAACTTCATAGGTAGTATCATTTATTTCCTTTATTGTTCCCCCTATTGGTTTAGTTGTATCTTTAGTTATATTTCCGCTAGCTTTTTCTATATAAATTACTTTACCCTTTTGTTTATTTGCCTCATCATTTAATCCTTTATTTAGATCTTTTAGTGATCCATTTTCTGCTATTAATGCCTGTTTAGTAAATTCAGTTTCCCCTCTTTTATCTTTTTCTATTCTAACCGTATCTTTTAAAGCCTGTAGATTAGAGAGATAGATCTCATTTTTTAATTTAGTATCTTTTTTATCGTTACACTGTTTTAAGTTTAGGAATAATAATCCTAAACTTATTACTATTAAAATAAATACTAGATTTATACTCTTAAACATTTTTCTTTACCTTATATTCTAGTGTATTCGAATCAAATTCGCCGGGCCCATATTTTTTTTCTATCTCGTCCCAAAATTCCAATTCCACATTTCTAAAAGTTGCTAATCTTTCTACCTCGACCTTTATATCATATTCCATTTCATAGATTTTCTCAGAATCACTAGTCTTTAACTTACTTTGTAATTTATCTAGTTGATCCTCGTAATAATCAATATTGGAATGGATTTTTGTATATTCCTGTATTAATGCTATAACAAATGCTTTCTCGTTGGTCGTCATTATTTTTGTTTTAGTACTTCAATTTCTTTTCTAAGATCTGCTACCTGAGATATTAGTTCTTGTATACTTTTTGTTAATAATGGAATTATTTTACCTGGGTCATATCCTTCTACCTCGCCATCACTATTTATAGATACAGCCTCTGGAATAATTTCAAATACTTCTTCTGCAATAAAACCAATATCATGCTTTCCGTTCTTTTTCCAATTAAAACTAACTGGATTTAATTTTAATAATTTATCTAGGCCTAAAGTTAATGGCTGTATGTCATCTTTTAATTTCCTACTTGATGGATAAAAATATCCAGAAGAAGCAAATCCACCTACAGATCTAACAACACCATTACAGCTAATATCCCCATATGTAAACAAGGAAGCAGTATCTGGCCCATAGGATGATAAGGATGAATCAAAGGAGATATTAGTAATTGTTGTACCTACCAAATTGGATCTTTTCCCAAGAGTCATTTTACCATCCCAGGTTATTGTACTATATACATTACCAATATGGGTATAATGGTCATAATCAGTAATAGTTAATGCTTTTGGAGAAGAAGTACTTCCTTCAAAACATCCAACTACACCGATACTTATTCCTGACGGAGTACTATCAAATTCCTGGGCAATATTTATACCATTCATTCCGTCACCGGAGCTATTTCCAATAACTTTAATCCTATTTACTGTACCCATCGGTGCTGGTGTTGGTTGACATCCATAAGGCCAATAAGTTAATGCACTTGGTGTTTGCCAAGCTGCTGTTGTTGTTGCCCTTGGGCCAAAATATGAACCTTGACCAGCATAATCATCTTCTACACTTAAATTTGTATGCCCATCAGGAACAGTAGAATTTTGAGCATTTATTCTAACGCCGGTTTGAAATGCCTGTACTACCCCTATTCCATTTACTCCGAGTACTACTTTAGCACTTGTTGTTTGGGGACCCCATAATCTAGAAAATAAATTTAATGTATCTCCTTGTCCATATGTTGTAACATGTGTTCCAATTCCATATTGAGAAACGATTTGGAATTGAGTAATTGGATCTGGCGTAGAAAGAGAAGCGCTACTATAACTTCCTGCACCAGTAGAATTACCAGCACCATGATAATATCCAGCAAAGAATGTCCCAACAGGAATCGGTCCTGTTGAAGAAATATATTCCTGCGATAGATTATTTATAATTGGGTTATTAAATGGATAGATTGTAGAATCACCCCAAGACAATATAGCATTGGGCCCAGTAGGATTATCTAATCTTGCTTGGAATACTGCTCCGTTTCCTTGTCCTGAAATTAATGCCATTGGAGTTACAAAAGTACCAGTAGCTCCTGTATAAGTATAAGCTTCTGTTGCACCAAGTAAGTATCCAGTTGCACCAGGGCCAGTACCTGTCGGTATTCCATAAGGATTAAATCCAGTTGCACCAACTCTAAGTCCATTTTCTATTCCAAAATATCCAGCTGGCATAGAAAATGAATTATAGGAATCAGTTTGTCCTATAGATCCACTACCTTTTACTGTTAAATTATTAGCTGCTGCTCCGGTTGCTGCTATTCTTAATCCCCTTTCAACACCAACATATCCACCAGAAAGCCCAAAAGAATTATAACTATCATTAAGGGCAAATGATGCAGATCCCTTAACTGCTAATGTATTGGCAACTGCTGTTGTTTTTATACCAGCTCCGATGGAATTTACTCCAAAATATGGGGACGAAGAAGAACCAGTTGATCCTCCAGGAAGAACCTGAAAATATCCACCAGATGAAAAATTAACTATTGTTCCCCCTGTTAGACCTGTTGTTTCTATTTTATTTAATCCATTAGAATTAAATCCAATATTTCCTCCAGTTGTTATCATATCCCAATTACCAATAGGATTATAAAATCTAATATCCCATATATTTGGTGTTCCTGCGGTAGCACCAATACCAGGAGATGTAGACCATTTTATTACAGGATTATGTGTATTTGAAAATGTCGGGGACCCATAGTTTGAGCTATCCAAATCAGAACGACCAAAAGATATAAGGTTACTATAAGTTGTTGTTAATGATGTAGCTATTTTAAATTTAGACTTTTCTGAGTTTAGACCATATAATGTTGCACCAGCATAATTTGTTCCAGTTCCTTGTATTCCCCAATCAGATAGTAGTAAAGAAAAATCACCTACATCATTTTGACTATAATATGCAACATCTGAATCAAAATTAGATGTTGTTGTATTCCAGTTGCTTCCTGTAACAGAAAAGATTTGATCCGCTCTTAAATTATATCCAGAATCAACCCAATCCAATCCTGCTCCAGAAGGTCCAAATATAAGGATTTCTTTATCCCCATCTCTCAGCCAGTAATCACCCGCAATAGGAATACCTAATGGACTACCCCCCGTTGGACTAAGCGAAGAAACAAACCACTTTGATCCCTCCTGCCCCTGAGGCCCCGCAACACCAATCTCACCCTGAGGTCCAACAGGGCCGGTTATTCCAATTCTACCCTGAATTCCTTGTGGTCCCCCACCTGCAGTTAATAATTGATCGTAATTGTAGTTAATTTTATCAATCAATGTTGCCTGACTATCTCCAGATTGGATGGTTAATAAGTTAATTTTAGGCATTCTCTTTTATTTTTATATATCAATAATTTCTTACCCCTGTTATATTTTAGATAGATTATAAGAGAAAGCTACCTGGTAATTATACCCCGGATCCTTAGTTAGTGTAAATTCATACTCTAAATGATTAGTTTCTATTACTTTTACTTGGTCTAATATATAAAACCCATTTCTTATTTTGTCATGGTCACTTAAATTACTTACTATTGTAGGTAATGGGCTACTTATTGTTCCTATTTTTGTTTTCTTAATATAAACATTAATTTTGTCTGCTTTAAATGTTGGTACTATATTTAAAGATAAATAACTATTAATATCATCAGTTAAGGATAAATTATCACCAGTACCAAAATCTGGTAATAAAAGCCTATTAAAGGTTGCTCCTACCCCATTATTGTCAAAATAATTTATTAAACTCCTGTCTACGAGAAGTACTGCCATTATTTGGGTCGATGTTTCCTCCCATAGGAGTTCAATATTAGGATATAATTCTATACTTGTATCAAATACATCAGTAATAGAAGTAGGATATAATACTTGAGTTTGTATTAACATACTACTAGGGGTTTTCATAACTTTACTTCCGAAATAATTTTTCTCTTCTAACATAGATCTTGTACCTGGAATTAATTCAAATGTAGTCTTTCCTATATAATTCCTATATCTTCCCGGATCCCAAGTACTTTCAAATATAAACATATTTCTAACATCAAACGGGGATTCCCCTATTAACGGATAAACTGTTTGGTAGCCAGAATTAGCATCTATAGTAAATGGATTACTTAGTGCATATTTGTTATATGATATATTTCTCATTATCCCAAAATTATTCTTTTCTATACCAAATTTAGCATTTTTAAAAGAAAGATTCTCCTCGACAGCTATACTAGCACCTGCAAATCTTTTTCCTTTTATTTCATAATATAATGTATCTGGTGCATCATAAGGAACGGTAAAAGTCATAGAAATACCCAATGATAAGTCATATGAAACTCCTTTTGTAAATAGGCTATCTGTTGTTCCATCATTTTGTACCGAAGTAATTGCTATATCACCCTGTAATTCAGTAGAAGGAGATGGACCAAATCCATTTGAAAAGAAGTTTTCATAATTAAATCTATACGTTAATCCCCTAACAACCCTTAAATCTCTTCTAATAATTCCATCTATTGCTATTTCATAATCAGAACCAATATGAGCAAATTCAGATAATGTAGTTTTTTCAACAATTGTAATTCCTAATACTAATTCTTCGTCCTCTAATCTATCATTTTTAAACGAGGAAAATGGTACAATATCTCTAAATTTAGGATTATATCCTCCGCCATATCTATAATATTCGTTCTGTGAATTACTAGTAGCCATATTATATCCAACAATAACTTTTGCCAATGATTGGGGCTTGTTTAAATCCTCTATTGGATAAAGATTTGTATTTTGGATAAAAGCAGATGGCTGAGAAACATTAATAACAAATGTTTCATCATATTCTACTGTTGTCTGTGTTGTTGTATTCCAATCATATGAATAATATTTTACATAAGGATCTTCTCCACTTAACAATAATGCTATATCCGCAAAGGAAATCTTTTCTAATAACTTTTTCCAATAGCTACTTCCTCCGTCTTTTTGATAAACCGCTTTTGCTGCTATACCATTATAGTCAACATTTACTGGAGCTAATGCAAAAATAGGAGGAGGAAATCCAACATTTGTAAAATTAGGCATATATGAACCAGTTACAGGAGCAGGATCTACCTGATTAAAGTAAATTTGTGTTTTTCCTGCTCCTACTGGCCATGGTAAAGTAAACCAATTATCAGATGTTATTTGATTCGGGGAATAGAAACTAAATAATCCATCCTCATTTGTCCCATTAATTGTTAATGGAGGAGACGTTGTTAAATCATAAGGGGATCCTGCACCAAAAACAGGGGTAGAAGGTAAATAGAAGCTATTTATTTCATCCCTTAAATCCGTATTATATTCATTATTTAATATAGCGGGAATAACTCCACTTCCATTAATAGTAGATCCATTAAAAAGTGGAGTTATTCCTAATGGACCCGTATCAAAACTGAAGTTTAGACTTGCACTTAATTTAATATCAGAAACTACCGAAATATATTCTGTTGCTGGACTTACTGGTGCAGGACTAAGTATTAACTTATCTTCAATAGAATATAAGCTCATATAATCCAATCCACCATAAATCCTGGTCGGATTAAAATTCCAGCTTGCCCCCATTACTGCTGGGCTGCTATTAATTTCACCCCAAAATAGATTTCCATCAACAAATCTGGAATCATTATTAATAATGCTAATTACAAATGTAATAGTTTTGAATGTATTATTTTCATAAACCTTATAAGTAACGGGCGGGGTAGGAGAATATGGATCTGGATCGTTTATTGGTCTAATAATACAAGAAAATTTATATCCATCATAAGTAGTATCGTTTGTTTTAAATACACCTCTGGTTCCTGTTTGTATAGAAGAATCAGTCCTACCTTTAACTATAACTTTAATTCCCCTAAATAGGGTTTCAGAATATCCAGTTGCGGTGTTATATTCAAATATGGTATACTTTTCTGATATTGGATTTCCCTCGGAAGATTGAAATTTTCCTAAATTATTATAAAAATCCGATCCATCAATAGTAAAATACTGAGAAAAATAGTCTTCGTTACTAGGATCAGAATTTGTTAAATTTGTTAGATCTAATTTAGAGGAGCAATAGCTCAAAGAATTCTGAACTAGAGTATCTGGGGAATCTAATCTTGGTGTTTCCAAAAGATACCATTCATGAGTAAAGAACCTTGGATCCCTTCCAACACTAAAGAAACTAGGTGAAAAATTAAATGGGGTAAATGCAGGATGAATATTTAACCTATATTCATTTCCCCTAGCATCTATACCTCCCTCATATACCCATTTTGTTATCCAAGGGGTTATTCTAGATAATGTAACAAATTGTTTTTGGTAGTTTTCTTTTAAAACTTCATACTCTGTATCTAATTTACCAAAATTCATTTGATCATTTTTAGTAATTATGGTATTAGTATCATCAATAAATTTAATATCCTGTATCCCAGTAAATCCCGGGAAATTATCTAGATCAGTGAGTGGTTCAGGAGATCCAAATTCTGCACCAGTTAAAGGATTTTTAGTAAATGCTAATGGAATTACTACAAATCTAGCATCAGGAGATTTAGTTATTATATCAAAACTTTCATTAGAAGTACCAATAAAGGTCCAAATAGTTGGAGAGAGACCAGTATCTCCATAAATTATACCATTATAGGAGATAGAACAACCCCCATTAACACAATAAGTTTGTCCTGGCATTATTTTAGAAACTCCCCCCGGCTGTAGATCTAAATATCTATAGTATTCTTCAGTAGGATTAATGTTATATTCTGAATACCACCAATCATAATCCATGTCTTTAATTGGATATAATGAAAATACTCCTGATTCATTTTCATAAATCTCTTCAATAATTATCTTGCCTAAATAGCCGATTTTAGCCGTTTGAATATAATCTACGTAAGTGATAATTGCGTGTGTTTTATAGTCAGTTAAGGTGTCATTACGTGTATTTTTATTAACATCATCAACATAAGCAAATATATTGTCTATAATAGAAACTCCTGAATTTGTTCTAATTGCAGATTTTCCGGGAACTATATTATGCGAATCAGCTATTTTTATTTTTAGTCTATTTTTTATGGTATCTGTACCTCCTATAAAATATTGCTCATATCTAAAATCCAAAGCATCTATTCCATTAACAGAAAATACATTGCTTCTTCCAATTCTTGTTAATGCGCTTAAATTATTAAAGCAATCAATAGAAAACGAAAAATTATAATTATATCCTGCCCCATATGTTCTTAAGACTATTTCATTATCAAAAAGAAATCCCTCAAAACCCCTATATGATATAGAATTTATAGCACCATAGATTGCATTAGCTATTTGTATATTTGTTCCATATGGATGAAAATACATTGAATCCCCAACACTATAAAAACTTCCCGGACCCCAGTTTTCTATTAATGTTGACATATTAGATGCTATAATGATGTCACACTTCTTACCATTCAATATTTTTCTACCTATTGGATGATAGATTACAATAGCTTCCCCTGTAAGGAAAGGACCATTGATATCTATAATTCCATAAGGGCAACCTTTCGAGATTGTTTGGGCCGCATCAATTTGTTTAGTTTTTGTTAAATCTAAACCAGAAAAATTAGATACGTCTATTATTTTATTACTTAAGACTATATCGTTTTGATTTGTTAAATTAGTTCCCCATATAAAAGAAGGATCTGTATTACTAGAATAATCCATTATTCTTTTATAACTATAGAATTGACCATTCCTATCCTTGACGTAATATAGTCTAGGGTTATTATTAACAATATCGGAAGTTGGTAATATTCCCCATTGTGTTGTTGGATCTACAAAAAGCCTCATCGCCTTTGGATTTTCTTGATAAAAAGAATTCTCCATGGTAGAAGAAATGTAAGTAGGACCCTTTGGTTGTGGAGTATTTCCAACTAGATAATCATCAGTAAAAAATCTACCACCGTCTAAGCGGAAGGTCCCACTGGGGACCTCATCAACGAAAACACCAAAATATCGATTAATAGAATATAAAGGTGCTTCTGTATCATTGAATAGGAATTCTAGATTTAGATATTTATAAGATATTATACCATTTCTACTGAATCCCTGAGATATAAACTCGTCAAATTCTATCTGTGTGGTAGGATTACTATAAAAATCAAATAAAAATTCACCCCTTGTATCATATACTCCACTACTATAGTTTACTCCATTATAATAGGTCATTATATTCTCTTCAAATCTTATGTCTGTTAGTGCTTCTTTATAATTAGCAGAGGATTGTATTTTCCTTAAGTATTTTCCTATCTCACTATTGGCAGAAAGATCATAACTAGCAACAATTGAAGATTTAGGAAGTATTTTATTTTCAAAATGTTGAATAGGATCTCCTATTAAACTATAATTATAATTAGGATCTAAAGATACAACATTGCCTTGTCCTGAATTTACAGTAAAGGATACGTCAGAAGCTACAAATATATTACCATTTGTATATGTGATAAGATTAGAAGTAACTGAATAATCATCAGTAGTTCCTAATATTTTATAGTTCTGTCCAATGATAAGAGATGTAACTGGATTTATATAAGAAAAATCAATTGGATCATCTATCCTATAGATAACAAAGCTACTAGGTATTGTTCTTCCTAACCAAAAAGGAGCAAAATAACTAAATTCTTCTGAATATAAATCAGAGACCAAAGGAGTCACACCAATAGAATAAAATCCATCATACTGGTCTTCATAATTCGAGACAAATGTCTGTACTTGTGAAGTATCTCCTCCCCTAAGGCCAAATACAAATTCTTCAGGGGTTTTACCATTATCAAAAAATTTGTATAGATCCTGAGCAAAATCAGAATTAGAAGAAATTTTAAATCCCTTATAAGTTGATTTTGATAATTGATCATTGGAATCAATTGAATTTAGCCATAGATTTTTTGAGGAATCTACTGTTATTTTAACATTCCCTGATATTTTGGGATTTGCCCTAAGTACACCAAAAGAGGAATTGAATTTATTTTTAATCTCTGCCATTATTATCTAAAATTATGAGGACCTAACTGCTGCAATTTCGGTCATTCTTGATGTAGAGTAAGCTGGTGTTGCTATAGCCGATTTTGTATAACTACCAGAAACTATTAAATCAAAAGAAAATAAACTTTGGTCCCTAACTTGTATATCTATTCCTAGTTTCTTAGTATATGTAATATTTCTTATAGATCCAGTAGTTCTATATCCTCCAATATATTGTAATTTGTCTGCTGCCCTAAATTGGAAAGTTATAGGGATATTAATAGAATTCTGAACCCCATATACAAGTATCTTTGATGCTATTGTAGTGGATCCTTCTATTTGGATCGCAGAATGGTTTGCTGGTTGCATAAATAAATATGACCCGCAAGAATATTTACCAACCAAGAATTCATCATTAGCACTAAATCCAAGTTTCATTGGATAAGAACTTTCTGCTCCTGTTGCACCATAACCCGTAGTTGATGGTAAATTAAGTTGCATTTGTTGATATGTTTTTATTTGTGATGTAATATCCGTTGCTATTGTATCATTACTACCAAGTTCAAATCCAAGAGTATGTCTAAATTCTGGATATTCATATACACCAACGCTTTCCACTGGTCTAGCAAGATCAAAAAATCCTCTAAGAGAAGTTGTAGATTCATTTATAATAACGGGATGCTGATAATGTATACAAAATTCATTTAATTTACCATTACCCAATGGCGCACCCGAAGAATATGTACCATTCCAAATATTTGGATTAGCTGTTCCAGGTGCAGCACCCGTTGGGCTATATGGTAAAAGAACCCCATTGTTAGAAGGTACGTTACCAATTATACCAGAAGTTACACCAGTGTCTTGGTTCCACGAAAGATTTGGATTTAGTGGTACAAAATAAAGATCCTCGTCCAAACCAACAGATTTATACCTGCTATAAATATATTGAGAGTTTGCATTCCCTGATTGAAATGGTGGTGCCTGTATAAAAGCATCACTTCCAACTAGTCCAGGGACTATACTACTATCTAAAATTGACGATAGGGAAATAGTAGTTAAATCATATTTTCTATTCGTAGAATAATCAACACTAGCCAAAGAACTAGTTGATGCCAAAGCTGAAGTACTTTGTCCGCCTGCAATTAATGATGCTAGCTCTAACGGAGAAGCAGCCTGATTTGTTAATTGCAATTGATAAGTTACCGTTGCTATCTTACCCCAGTTTGATATGTTTGTTAAATCAAGAAGCTCATTATAATATCCAGCAAATAGGTTAATTGTTGCTCCGTTTGTAACAGGAGTAGCAACACTTCCTTGAAGTATAGAAACACCAAGTACACCTTTTGCTTGATCTAATAATGCCCTTAGGTTATCAATTTCCTGTTGCATTGAAAGTAGTTGTTGATAAACATCTATAGCATTACCGCTTGAATCAAAGAAACCAGACGTTATACTGGAAGCACTATGAGCATAATATTTATTTCCTGTTGTAAAAGAAGTAGCTAAGTGGGTATCTAATCCTTTTGCAGATAAATCACTTTGCATAGCTGCTACTGCTTGGTCTCCAATATTTTGTTGTAGGTATTGTCCATTATCAGATTGTACTGTTAAATTATCAGGAAACGCAATTATAACAGATGGACAGAAGTCAGATTCGGCAGGATTATTTGGCCAGCCAGCTTCTGAAATAGAAGAGATTTTAATTTCTACACTTTCACCTTTATCAATAGGAATATCCAATTGATTTACATTTGGTGTATCCGCATTACTAACATCCTCTATAACCCATTTAAAAGTTCCTGATACAGTATCATATGTTTTTTTACGAATATCTGTTTTATATTCGTTCCAGTTAGAAAATGTTCCTGTATATTTTGTTCCATTTGCATCGGTAAATGGAATCTGTGCAGTTGATGGGGCATTACCATCAGAGGTTAAATATCTATATCTTATTCTAAATTGAATAACCTCTTGCGGTCCTGTTTTAGGATTTGGTGTTGCAGTAGGAAATGCCCAAAATCCTCTAACCCTATAAATAGGTGCTGCTTGTATTTCTGGATTAGCAGAAGAGGTATTTTGTATATCCTGTATTGTACTGGAAAGTAATTGAGTTTTTGTTACTTTTTGTTGGGATAAATTCGTTACTTTTTGCAATAATTTCTGGGTATCTGCGCTAAAGGTTTTAGAAACAGAGGTTACTGATTGGTTTACTATTTGGTTTTGTACCTGTGATATGGATGTATTAATAGCCTGTATATCATTTTGTAATTGTACCTTTGCTTGTATTTGTGTTTGAAATTTATTATTTGCAGGAGTTTGTGTTACCTGTGTGTTAATAACAAGAACTTTAAAATTATCAGCGACTAACACAGGTGCATCAGGAACAGAAGAATATACAGAGGGTATAACATTTTCTTTGCTATTTCCTAATAAAATAGAACTAAAATCAGAAACATAATTCTGATAAAAATTATCTAGATTTACAACACCAGCGGTAGTATTAATAGTTAATTCATTAGACCAGAAACATATTCCGGGACTATAAGAACTACCAGCAACGTTGTGATTAGTATCTATGTTTTTTATAAAGACTCCTTGTCTCTCGTCATGTCCAACTCCAATATCCACAGTTAATGGGGAAAGTACTTCTGAATCTATTGCAAGCGAGCCAGCACCAATTGTTATAGGATCATATCCATTTATTCTATTTAGGGTAATAGTATTATCTCCAGTATTTACATCAAGTATTTGATATTTAGTTCCCCCAGGGGTTATTAATCCATCCCCTATTTTTAATTGCCTGCTAGAGTTTGTTCCAGTAGCAAGACTATCTGTATAGGTAAGAGTATCTAATTTATATCTCCTGATAGTTTGTGGAGTTGTAACCCCATTATTGGTTGTTGTTACAGTTTGATCAATTACTCTAAGTACTGCAAAGTTACCTTTGTACCTTATAAGTTGTAATGGAAGATCAACTATAGATTCATCGGCAAAATACCCTATACTTTGGTCAGTTAACTGATTTAAAAAATCATCTAATGTTACATCATTTCTTCCCTTAAATACAGTATCAAAAAATACCTTTTGTAGATCATCTATTGGGTTTAATATGACCCTTTTTACATAAACACTCCTAGTACCTGGATCTATTTGACCATCAAGTGGGACCGAAACATATAATAAAGGATTTAGAAAACTATCAAAAAACCAATTACTTCTTGTTGAGAAAGTAGAAGGTACTCCTAATGCCGTAGGTGCAATAGGATCCATTAATGGTTTCGATTGATAGATCTTAGATACACTTCCATCTGCGTTTCTAATATTAGATGTACCATTATTAAGACCAGCTAAACTTTGAACATTATTATCCAATGTTTTGATACGATTTAATAAATAACTCCATGAGGGTACGCTAATAATACTTGTAGTATTATCACTATTCAACTGTTCAATATTAACAGTATCATTTGTTGTTGTTGCTGCATCGGATAGCCTGTTAATTATCTCCATGGAATTCTTCTGGAGCATCAGGAACTGAGCAATTAACGAACTTATTGAATTTTTTGTAGCTGCCATTTTCTATTTAAACTATATATTTCCAGTAATATCCATAGGCTTGTTTAGTTCTACCAGTACAACAAAGACGTATTCCGCTTTCCGAATAACCATAAAATTTGCAAATCTCCTTGGCGCAAATCCATTCTTTTATGATATTATTGTTTGGATCGGATTGAATTATTTTTTTCTGTCTGAGTGGATTATTGGTTAAGCCCATTCCTATTTTCTTTCTATGTTCTTCTGTAATCTTGATACCTGTTAATTTTTTCTTTCTATGTTCTTCTGTAATCTTGATACCTGTTAATTTTTTCTTTCTATTCTCACTATATGCTTTTTTTAATCCATTGGATATTTTTTCCTTCTCTTCTTTTGATTTTTGTATTCCCTTTCCTATTCCAATATGCCCAACAGAAATTCTTATCTTAGTTTCTTCTGACCTGGGTCCAGTTTTTATTCCTCTTCTACTAGTAGATATCTTATAGCAAGTATTATCACTATGTATACTTATTCCATTTCCACCAGGCCTAATATTTATTAATTCGTATCCTAATGATTTATATAAATCTATATAATAATTTTCCTTTATCTGCCATTCTTCTATTGTAATTTCTTCTATTATATTAAAAATTGGTATTAGTCCCTCTTTTCTTATACTTCTCAGCCAATTACATTTCTTAGTATTTTTATTAAGATTATTAGATTCAGAGATATGCGATTTAAATCTCTTCATAGGGGTATTAGATTTTCCTACATAAATCTTTAATTTATTTAGCCTTGGGTCTAATATAGAATAAATAAAAGTTTTCATATTGCTAACGGATTTGGTCTATTTCAAATATTAGGTTTTTCTCATCAACACAAACTATATCAAATATTGGTTTATTACCAGATCCAATGAAAGAGGATTGTGTAAATCCGCCAACTAAGATATTGAATGGCATAGATGAAGGACTCGTCAAAGGATATAATCCAGTGGAGTCCGTGTAAATATAAATGTTATTAGTAGAAAGTATAACAGGATCATCAAAAACAAGTCTGAGAGTTTGCCCAATTTTCCATTTTACTAATGTGTCATCTATTCTTATTACTATATCGCTAGTTGTATTTATAGTTAATCCACTATTCCTATGTTTATAATAATTAGTATAAGGTTTTAATGTTAATGTATTTATACCTGCGGGGTTTAAGGTAAACGCATAAGTACTATCTAATGAGTAATTTTGTACTGTATTGTTAATTATTACTTTATTTGGTATACTCCTATCTACAAGTATTCCATTTCCTTGCTTTAATAAATCTAAATTATAGGAAATTGCTATATTGGTATTACCTTGAAGTATAGAATTTACCATTGCAAAATTATTTTCAATAAGCCCCATTATATCTTGAGTATTATTGAATAATGCCTGGTTAACTTGCAAAGCATTTTCTACAGTTGATAGCCTACTATCAAAGGTTGTACCATTATTAGTATTAATTAATAGATCGTATAGGGTGTTATATTGTTGTTGTAATTGAATAATAGTAGCTACTTGATCATTTAATGTTCCTGCGGCCTGTTGTAATACAGTAGCCGAATCCATAAAAAGACTCATAGAGAATGAAGAATAATCGTTTATAGATTGTTCTACACCAGTATTATCAATACTTGTATCAAATTTGATATTTAATTTAAGACCATAAGAGTTACCATTTAATTTGGTAACTGGGTCTGGTTTAAATTTATTAAATACAGGGATTGCACCAGTTGATATTCCTGTTGGCTGAATATCATTTAGAAAAAGTACGCCATATAAATTAGTTTGGGAATCTGCTAAATTGTTAGGATCATAAACATCATAATATAATAGAACTGCATTAAAATCAAAGTTACTAGAATCGGTGGTGGAATTGTATTGTTCAATTACACTTAGTTGTGGATTATCAATTATTGCCTTATAGGAAGTTGGATCAAAATCAATCATTACACCATCTAAATTATTTCTTGTATAACTTACATTAAAACCAGCAGTACCTGCTGCTGCTTCGTATTTAAAAATATCTAAATTAGAGGAATCAAAAAATGAATTATCCGTATAATATGAGTTTGCAATATTTCTTGGCTCGTACCATTGACTAGTTCCAGTTGCACCTATAGAATTTGTAGTAATTACTTCTGGATCTCCTAAAACGGCTTCATCATATATTGAATATATTGGTAACCCATTAGGTCCAATTGTACCACCAGAACCATCTCTTCCCTGTAGATATTCGGAATTAATTGGATCTGCTGGCATATTAGTCCAAGTTTGTCCAGGATAATAATTATTATCAGCATTCGTTTGAAAAAGAACTACTGGGGTATTTCCATCAGATGTTGGTACATGTATATAAACTTCGGAATAGGAATTATTTTGGTTCTGAACAGAATTAACTATATCACATTCGCCAATATACTGAACTACCTTATTATATCTAGGTATCGGATTTCCATTACCAGATGTATTAGTATCTTCTTCAGTCCATCTTTTTTGAGATGTTGGAAATCCATTAACAGTACTAGTTGTTACTTGATCTAATGAAGGTGCTACTTCATTAGAATTTGCTGGCCTAAATCTAATTCCACCCATTTCCTTAAGCCATTTAAAAAATACCCTCTCAGAAACATTAAGTTTCAAAGTAGGATTATAATTAGGATCGGATAAGATAGTTGACTCTAAATTTAAACAATAGTTCTGGAATGAGATTTCTAAGTTAGGACTAAGATTATTAGGATCTACTAAATTAAATGTATTACTAGCAACATCCAAAAATGAGCTATCCAAGGTATCAAATTGTATAGAATTTTCATTATATACGGGTTTTTGAAAACCAGGGATGTTAAGTAAAACAAACTTAGAAAATTTGAATTTGTTTACTGTGTTATTGAATGTAAAAGAAAGGTCCTCTGCAGCTGAGGAGAAAGTATAGAATGTTCCCCCTGTTACCTGTAAAGGCCTAATAAAAGGTGTCTTAGCCATTTTTATTTATTGTTATTAGAAGCTTGTTATTAAACTTGAAGATAATACTGCCCATGAACCTTTTTGTGTTGACGAGGATTGACTAATTCTAGGTTCCCACAATAAATTTAAAGATGCTCTATATGGATGTCCGGATGGTACTGTTATACCGCCAGAATTGTATTGACCATTAGAAGTATTAAATCCAGTATAATAATATCCAGTAGTAGAAGGACCAGTAATTCCAGTTCCTATTTTTCCACCAGTAGGACTTGTATTAATAATTGTTATTTTATATCCAGAAGGTAAAGTAGAAGCAGTTCCGCCACTTGCCCCAGCAACTTGAAAAAAGAATCCTGTCGCATTCGACGAGTCAGCACTAGCAACACTAACATAAGCACAGTTAGCATATATTATACTCTCCTGCCCACTAAGTATATAAGGGGTACTAAAAGTTCCTGTTATACCTCCACCCCCCAAAGTTACACCTAAAAAAGGTAAACCCCCAGAAGCAGATTTAGTATTCTTCTCTGTAAAAATACCAGTTGGTCCATTTTGAATTTCATCTAATGAAAGTAATGTACCGCCAAAGGTTCCAGTAGAACCAAAACTAGATGCCCCAGTAGCACTTATACTATTAAATGTTCCTGTACCAGAGATTGATAAATTTAAAGAACTAACTGTTCCCGAGAAACTTCCATTTCCTGCACTTGCACCTGTTCCATATAAAGATATAGTTGGAGTACCAGCAGCAGGTAATACGATGCTATTAAAAAATCCAAGTTTAGCCTTTAATTGGCCACTTGTAGCATTAGATATGTCCATAGCACCGGTCACAGTGTTAATATTGAAATTATCCTCAAGATCGTTAATTTCATTCTCTATCAGAAGAAAATTGGCATTTATAGTAAGCCTATCCCCCGCAACTGAACTGGTACCTAAGAGTTCCGTAATTGTGATCATTTTTTCCTTTTTTATTATGAATATATATACTAAACACTAAGGATTACTAAATTTTCTTAATCCTCTAATATCATGCTAATACTATTATTACAAAACCTCATTATAGTTTCGTTAATAAAATAAAATTCCCCTATGGAAAAAAAAGATTCTGCTGCTTACAATGATAAGAAAAGCAATCAAGAGAAGAAGAAGCCTAAAGGTGAAGTTAAATTCCAAATTTCACTAAACGAAGAACAAAAGTTAGCAAAGCAGGTTATTTTAGAAAATGCGGTCACTGTTATAAAAGGTATGGCCGGTTCAGGTAAAACCTTGGTAGCAGCTCAAGTTGGATTAGATCTGCTATTTAAGAGGGAGGTGGAAAGAATTGTTATTGCTAGACCAATGGTCGCAAGAACTGATATGGGAGCACTCCCTGGTTCGGCAGAGGATAAACTGCATCCTTGGTTAATACCAATCTATGCTAACCTATACTTACTTTATAATAAAATGAGTATCGATAAATTAGTAGAAGAAGGTGTTATTGAAATACTCCCTTTCCAATTTATGAGGGGTAGAACACTTACAGATTCATTTGTTATCATCGACGAGGCTCAAAATATTACACACGAAGAGATGGAGATGGTAATAGGGAGACTTGGTAAAGAATCTAAAATGGTATTTTGTGGTGATAATTCACAAATAGACTTGAAAAATAAAAAAGATAGTGGTTTAGATTTTCTTAAAACAATAGAAGGAAGAGTTCCTGGTCTAAAAAATGTGGTTCTTCTACAAAATCATAGGCATCCTATTGTTAAAGAGATACTTGATGTTTATAGGGAATACAGAGATTAATTAGGTTTATTTATAAACAGAGAAGCCCAGAAGAATAAGGTTAGCAGAATTGTACTGTTACTTATATCTTCTGGGATTTTTTAATATTCATATACTGCTTGTGCTTTGAAATCATTGCTATTTACAATATGTGGTACTGTTTCTCCATTAAATATAGCCTTATGATCAACTACTCTTATATAGCTATCCCTATTTATGGTATAAACATTTCCATTAGTATCTAGTATTTCTACTACTAAACTATAATACCCCGGAATTCTAAATGTCCATATAAAGTATGGGGTATCCTTAACGTCAATAACTATATTCCCTGTTGATTTTTCAATCAATTGCCATTTATGACTATTTTTTCCAGGTATATTAGAATCCAATGGATTTATAAATACGGTCGATCCGATCGGGATCTCAAATTCTCCGTCATATATTCTTTTATCAGACCATCCCCAACTTTGTGTTCCAAGCCAAGATGATGGGCCAGGGAAAGATTTACCTGGAATATACCTTTGGTGTGGTATTTTACCAATAAAAGCATTCTTTGCCCCTCCGGGAGTAGGAGAGGTAGTTAAATATCCAGCGATAGCAGGACCAGAAAGATATCCAGTTAAATATACATTTTCCCCCGTATCCAGAGAAATTGATAATCCCTCATCGCTATAGATACTTCCTATTGTTGTTATATCTAGGATAGTTCCATCAATTTCTAATTTTACTAATATAACATCACTTCCCCCTTCTGATATTTCATGAAAACTTGTAGTAGTATCTGGAGAAAATGATCCAGTAAATGATCCAATCATATAAATTCTCCCTTCCGTATCTACTTCTATATCATATAAATAATTACCTAGACTGCTTCCTATGTTTTTTGCAAATATTAGAGCTCCTGTTGTTAAAAATTTAAAAACTCCATATTCTAGAGATCCTGGACAGCTTATACTTGTTCCATCTACTGTTAATGTTCCATTAAAGGAAACACCTAATACTATTTCCCCATTAGGGGAAAGGTCTATATATGGGACCAATGAGATTATAATAAATCCGGTATTAACTATTTTTTTTATCCAATTAATAGAAAGATTTAAAGAATTATATGAAGCAAGAGAAATATTTTGGGAAGTTATATTTTGGTTATAATATCCTATATAAAGGTCATTATAATTTCCTAATGCAAGGGTTGGTGCATATTCTGGGAGTCCACTATCTAATTTTTTAAGATAAGTTACATACCCATTACTTTCTACCCTAGCCACATATATTTCTGTTGCCCCGGCTGCAGAGGTTATTGTCCAGGTTCCACTAATAAGCGTACCACTAAATTCACCAGCAACGTAAAGTATATTAGCAGCATCAACTACAACATCTATATTCTCATTAAATGTACTTGTAGCAACAGGAGAGAATAATTCGGTAAAACTAACAAAATTACCATTCCAATCCCACCTTAATAAAATATTTGATGGCTGTTCCATTGTTATATTATTGTTTCTGGTTTTTGTTTTATATCCAACAACATACACGTTACCAAAAGTATCTAATTTTATAGAATTTGGAGTAAAATCATAGTTAAAAGCAGGCGAAGTTACTAGTTCCCCGTACATTCTTGCCCATTGTATAATACCAACATCATTATATTTTGCAACAAAGATCGAATTACAATCAGGAGAGCTTAATACTGTAGATCCCCCACTATTTACATTATTTGGGGCACCAAAATATACTGTTCCTCTAAAGAAACCAGTAACATAAATATAGCCATCTAATCCCACTTTTATTTTCATTCCCCTATCTTCATAAGCATCTCCTATTCTAATTAACCATTCGAAATCTGAGAATTGATCCCTGGATTTTTTAGATGCAATTCTTTCTATCGGAGAATTTCTCCAATATTCTTCTTTTATTGCGGATCCATCTAATATATCTCTAAGGGGGGCATCAAGAAATAAGTGATCTGAGTTCAAATCTGGATGGTTCTCGGTTATTCCGGTAAAATCAAACCCTACCCAATGAGGCTTTTTCCAAGAATATCCATCAACAAATGGAAAATTTGGTCTAAAATTATCATTTAGTATGTAGTTTCCATTAACAGGACCAGCTAGGAAATTAAAATTTATAAGTCCATATGCAATTCCAGACGGAGAAAATTCTTCCACAGAAGGTAATGATCTAGTACTAGTGTAATAAATAAAATCCCAGCCATCATTACCAGGAAATTTACTGGATGCATGTATATGAGGAATTATAAAATCTATCTGTTTTAATTCCTGTGCAAAATCTAGGTAGAATATATTTCCTGGATATTGGGTATAAGTACCATCAATAGTCTTAATATTATTTACAAATATCCAACTATTCTCCTTATGAGTAGTAGAATTTATATAAGGTCTAAATTCTACACTATTTCCTGGTTCATTTGTATACCTAATAAAATTATCTCCATTAAAATAACCTAATTGATATCCTTCCCCGGGACTATGGGTTCCTCCTGTTCTGATAGTAAAGAATATATTACCATGCCCCGTTGTAATTATATTCGTATAGGTTTCTCCGGTAGAAAGCATCAGACTATTAGAGGGGTTCCAAACTGCCCATATTTCACCATCAAAATAAGAAATACCAGAATCGGTTCCAATCCATTTATTTCCTATTTCATCTGGGCAAATAGAGAAAATATTATTCGAAAAAAGACCAGAGTTGTTTGTTTGGTAATTAAAGAATTTTATTTTATCATATATGGATATTCCATCTCCTGTTGCAATCCATAATGTTTTATTTCCGTTTTTATAATCAAAAAATATTTGTCTAATATCTACAGAGGGTAATCCGCTAGTGGTGTCAAATATTCCAAATTGTTCACTTTCCCCATCTAAATATAATAATTCTGTAGTTGTCCCATATGTTATAGTAACGGCAAAATCCCCCTTTCTATCATCAATTGCCAATGAATCTATAGTAGCTGTTGTGAAGCTAATTGGAATAGTTATATTTTCAAGATATGATGTTGGTGTTCCAATCTGAGAAATATAAGCTGTTTTATTATTTTTATTATTTGTATCAATTACTTGTAATGGAACTGCTCCTGTACCATAGTACCACAAATGTCCCTTTCTATCAATTTGTAAATAAGTACCTGCAAAATCTAAGGTAATTAAATCTATATTTGTTGGGGAATAAAATATATGAATTAAATTACCGTCTGCCATATAGATTTCTCCATGTAGTCCTCTACAAATAGAGGTAGGTGTAAATCCTAATAAATTATAGGTAGTTGTTGTCTCCTCCATTGGGCCTACGTCAGTTAGGAATGGAATCCTTGCATAGAATTCTGTTACAACTAAATTAGAAGAAGCTGAATTAATCCTAATATATCTTGCAACAATATTTATAGGGAATACTTCTATTCCAGAGGTAAAGGTTCCTGTATTAAATAAAGTTATCCAGGTTGATCCATCTAATGAATATGATACATTTTTATTATTCGTATACGTAGGTCCCCAAGCTCCTGTCATGGAACTATCAAAGTCACACCCAATAACTATACTTGTTATTTTTGTTTGTTTATTTAAGTCCATTTGAACCCATTCTATTGGAGAATTAGATGTGACTGTTTGATTTATTTCCCTATAGGTACCATTAGTCATACTATTATAATCCGCTCCAACATATCCTGCCAATACAGAACTTTGTGTATAATTTATATGGGGAGCTACTATATCCTCAATTAAATTATTTCCTAAACTATCATAAGTTCCATAAACTCTTGAATATCCCCTAACTGCATAGCTGAATTTAGAAATACCAGGATCACTTGATTGGTTTAATTGGTTTGCTACATCATAAAGGAACATAGGTGTTCCAGGAGAAGTAGTATCACCTATTAGGACTCCAGGATTATTTTTTCCAACCTTTATTAAATCCCCATATCTTATATTATACAAATCAAATCCACCATTCCAATCACCATGATAATCATACATAGAAAAGGTTTGAGAATATAATTGGTCCCATGAAATATCATCCATAGAATCCCATGTTATCTCTTTACTACCCCAATTTTTCATTTCTGGCACAGGTAAGGGATCTCCAGGAGTATAATAAATATAGTCCTGATATTGATTTGCTCCCCCTGATAATGCAGGAGAAATAGAAGTTACTAATACAGTATCTCCAATATTTAATACTAATGATCCTGTAGAAGTTATATTTATTACTTGTCCATTATATAACCCTCCACTATTTTCTGGTGATTCAATTATAATATTGTATAGAAATACATTACTTGGTATACCAGCTACAGTAGTAGGAAGATATTGCATTATTCTAAATGCAGGTTCTAATATACCCCCATTAAATGTAGAATATAATGTACCAGCAGTACTTCCAATAGATCCATCATAATTAATATTAACATATGTTCTTCCAGAAATGTTTATATTAATTGTACCTTGTCCTGTCATATAATTACCAGCAGTAGTAATAGTACTTGGGACTATAAGGGGAATCATAAATGTGGTTGAAGTAACACTTAATACAGAATATTCCCCTGTTATCGAAGTTATACTATTATCTACAATATAGACATTATCTCCTGGATTTAAACCATGTGGAGTCGTTGTTGTTATTGTTGCTGGCCCAGTTCCTGCCCCATAAATACTACTTATTGAACTTATATTATGGGATACTACACCAAAATTAAAATTTAAGTTTGCCCTAACTTCAGGAATCGTAGATAATACATTGCATTCCTGCCCATCATCAAATTGATTTCCATATTCTGCATAAGTAAGATTTCTTTGAGAAGCCTGGACCTGTGTGGTTTGCTGCTCCAAAGGAAATTGCCATTGGGAATCATAATCATCCCATGTATCAGCCATCTCATCCCAAGTATAAATTTCTGCTTCCCTAAATCTTGTAATAGAAGTTAATTCTATATTTCTAGGTTCAACATTTATATAATTAACAAAGTAACCAGTAGAAATGTCATTAAAACTATTCCAAACCCTACATTTAATCGTATATTGTCCTAGATATGGTAGGAAATGTGGAATCCTCCAATAGTCTTTTATATTTCCTCTAAATTGATAGAAATAAGGATTGTCCCCATCTTTACTAATTGTCCATTCTATTTCATAATAACCTAAAAATCTAAGATTATCCCAAGAATAAAATCCATCAGAACCTTGGGTATAGTTATAGTAAGACATTGCAACTTCCTGACTAAATATATTAGTCAAAGAAACTGTCCAAGATGTATATTCTCCAGCTCCAACATAATTTAAAACTAATAAATTGGTTACTCCAGTAGAATTATTATACGATTGTACTTCGGCTACAAAGTAATCATTAGTATCTGCCAGGAATTCTAATTGAACTTTTCCACTAATTGGATTTAAAAATCCACTAAATCCACCAGGTAAAGTAACTGTTAACGGGGTAAGGAATGGAGAATCTACTACTAATGTGGTATTAAGAGTTGCAGTTATCAGAGGATTTCCAACATAATCAGTTAAATCTAAAACAGAAGCTAATGTAGTTTCATATGTTGAAATATTTGTATCTAAATTTCCCCATGTAGTACCTATTTCATCCATTGTTATGTCGAATGAAGTTACCTCTAATACAGTTGGGAATCCCCCAGGTAAGTAGTACGGGGTCTTTGTATCGAATCTAATATACCCAGGTCCATTATAATCACCATCGCCAAGATCTAATTGGCTATTATTATTTATTAGATTAATATAATATTGTTCTATAGCATCTGCAAGATTACTAGATTGGTCCGGAGTATAATTTTGTATATTCGGATTTACATCAAAGGTATTACCAAAATTACTAACATCAGTATTTCCAAAATATCCAGGGACATAGGGTAAAGGAGGCAATGAAGAATTTGATCTTGTCTGAAATGCCCTTAAGTCCTCAATATATCCATTTTGAGGGGTTGCACTAATGCCTATATCCAACCCTAATTTAATTTCATCGATCTTTATAGTATCTAACCATCCTCTGGTCTTATTAACGGAAAAATAAAATCCCTCCCCTGTAATATCTATTATTTTTGCACTCAAGGGGAGATAATCCTTCTTCAATTTTTCCTTCAATGCAAATAATTTAATAAGAACTTCTTGAGGAGAAAATAAGAAAGAATCTTGAGTTACTGGATAACCATAAATATCTTCTTCATCAGGAACTATTTCATTTATGTCATAAAATAATCCAAACAGTGGTGTTTTTTTATAAGCAGTGGATGGAAATATTTGTTCCAAAGAAGATTTTATTCCAAAGGTACCATCAGATTTTGGCCCGTATACTTCTACTTGTTTATATTTACCACTATTCTCATCATCTAATAAATTATTTATTAGTATCGATTCTCCGTACGGGGTAGTTTTTATAGTATTTAGCAGTGCTTCATTTTGCTGAAAAGCAGTAAGATTATTAGATGCAGATTTTTGTATATTTAACCAGTATTCTTTTATCCTCAAATCTTGATATCCAAAGAATCTAATTATATTTACTAATCCTTTATAGGATCCAATATAAGGGAAAATTTCAGATCCTTGTAAAAGAAGCTCTTTTCTTTTCCGATTTAGTAAAAGATAATCCGGATATGGTTCTTCTGGATCACTATCCCTTAATATTCCCGCATCCTCCTTATAGAATTCTTGACCAAAATTTCCTAAAAGAACATTTAATCTTTCATCCTCCCCTACCACTTCACCCACTAATTCTAATCTTAGTATTATTACTGGTAATGCTTGTGTTATGTCTTCTATTATAAGACTCCTTCCTATCAATGCTTCCTGATCTGAATTTAGAGCAATATTAATCCCAAGGCTACAAGAATTAACGGAAGAGGTTTTTCTTATCCCACTTAAGAATACATCACCTACTGTATAAGTAGTTGGAAAATTTTGTTGTGCTAGATTTAGAATAACCGGGGCATCTAAAGTTGGATCAGTAATAAGACTATATTGATATAGCCTACCGGATACATCATTAGCATCCTCGACCTGATAGATATAACAATTCTGGTTTGTTGCAGTTATAGTAAAAGTTTGATTTACGTTTATCTGTGAGCCATTAACAGATATAATTTTTGTGCCATCCGGAATTCCTTCACCAGCAATAATATATCCTTTTTGAACCAAAGAAAGGTCTGAAGCACTAATAAGATAATTATTACCGCTAATAAATGAAGCTGTGATAGGGGGAATTTCATCAAAATCTACTATATTATAAATAGATTCAAATCTTGTTCTCCATGAAGCTATAGAAAATGGGCCAGTACCACTAGAAGTAGCAACATCTGATATTACCGCAGTATTATCAGATGCTATACTTAATATTGTCCCATTAAAGAAACTAGAAAATATATAAGCTCCCGTAAGGTCCTGACTTAATAACCCTGAAAATGTTACATTAGTTGACGACTCGGTAAAAGTACAGGTCATTCCCATAGGGTTACCATATGCTACAGGGGGATCTACATGGGGGAATCCATATTTAACAGCCGATGTTGAATCTAATAATTTTTCAACTACAAATACATGTTCGACTTGAAACAATTCCTCTGATACTTGTGGTAGTAATATACGACCTTCCCAGAAAGACCCATTCCAGGAAAAGTTATGCTGGTGTCCATTCTTATTAAAGAACAATAAATTTTGATAAGTACTCATTATCTTACATACTTGTTATTCCTAGGAACTATAAAATTCCTGTAATTCCTAATAATTTTTGCCGATTCAATTAAATTAAAAACCACCTTCTCCAACCACTGCAATATAATAGAGCGATTAGCATCTCCATTATATGTGATATTTGATAATGATTTCTCGAATATCCTAGTTTCATAATCAAATCCGGCATTTGGTATGTTATCTTTTATAGATGACATAAATTCATAATAGCTTTTTCTATTAGTAGTATAGATGTACGTGTTCATTTATTGTGATTTTATAGATGCCTTATTGTGATTTTATAGATGCCTTGTTAATGGCGTTTATTTGTGTGTTATACGTCACGGGAGTAATACTAGATATTTCTATGTTAACCGAAGAAAGCTTGCTAAAATCGGCTCCTACATCATAATAAACGCCATTGCTATCGCTCCATCCTCCTGCGATTATTATAATTTCATCTTGCTCCATTACTATATCACCAAAAGTATTCAAACCCTGTAAAATATTCCTTCTTGGATCAGTTGTAGGTAATCCAGCAACCGTTAATTGGTATAATTCATTCTTTTCTGATACGAAAAAAATCATTACTGAATCTACTCCCGCAATACCTTCTACTAATGCAATTAAATCGGATCTTGGTATTATATCTCTTCTCCTGATTGATAGAAAATATTGGCTATAAACATCAACTATAGAACTCATGATCGTATCAGGGTCATACCCCTCAAATATAGTTAATATAGTATTTATTACATATCTTGATCTTGTTGGGTCTATTATCTGCACCTCTGTTCCCACTATTTTTTGCCCGCTTTGCTCGATCACGTTTACTATAGAGGTCTTTTGAAAATCGGTTAGAGTAAAATCACTAAGTTGAAGATTAAAGTAATTCTGGGTAGTAGTTAATAGCTGGGTGACATCGGGAACAAGCAAAACATAGATAATATTCTGATCGTCCAAATAAGTCCCATTAACATTATTAAAAGCTTCTATAATTGAGAATGCCCCGAATTTTTCAAAAAATGTAATATAGCTATCTGGATTAGCAAGTACATATGCTCTAGATGTTTTAGGAGCTAATATCCTTGTTAAAGCAACATTTTCCTGATTTGATCCTAGTTGAGGAGATATTGTACATGTAACATTTAGATAATCATTTAATGTTATTGAATTACCAAATATATCTGTTCCATCATCATCAAATGACATGTTAATTTTTGTCGGGTTAACATTAATATTACCTGATAAACCCTGAGTTTCTAGGTATTCTACTCTTATAGTAGATCCGTTTGCTGGAATGGATCCATTATTCCCATTCCCAAATATTATATCAATACCTTGGCTAATAGAGGTCCTCACTAGGACCCCATTGTAATTATAAGGTATATCATATAGGGAAACATAATTTTTATATAATACATCATCAACATAAACCGAAACTTCTGAATCCTCTATAGATCCTGTATATCTTTCTCCAATATTATAGGTCTGTAATTGAAGTCCAGTGCCAGTAAATCCTGCTTCATTTACTATACCCTGAATTATTTGGCAAGTTAATAAAGTTGAGGGAGAGAGATTAAATCTTATAGTATCTTGTGTTAAATTTAGAATATATTGTGCACCACTATCTGTGAATTTAATAATAGCCTTATTTGGTATTAATATTGCATTTCCCCCAACTTCACTAGTATCTGCCCCATTCCATGATAATTGTACCTCCCCTATTGCAGATCCTGCTCTTGTTGCATTATGTCCCATTGCACTTGCAATACCATAAATTGATGATTCCCTAGTAGCAGTTTTTATATTCATTTCTGTTATTGAGTCCTCTACAAAGAAAAGTATAAATTGTGTAAGATTTTGAAGTACAAATATAATCTGGCCCCATGCAGAAGCAACCGTAAACATTTGGTTGCTTTGAGCATATCTGTCCTGTACTATCTGCATTGTTTGAGCTAGTAGGGATTCTATTTTAGCCTGACTTTTAGAAAATAAATCCATTTTTATATTACTTTTATTCCAATTACGGGATTATTCCCTATCGCAAATTCTATGAAGCAAGTATCTCTTGCTACTCCCCTATAAAATCCTATTTTATAATTTACATCTAATAGATCTCTAGATGGAGGACAATATGTATATAGTTGTAGAGAAATGGCTCCCTCTAGTTCCGTCTGAGATACATCAAAATCAAATAATAATGATTCCAGATTAACTCCAAAATTTGGATCCCCTAATATCTCCCCTGGTGTAGTAAGCATTATCTGCTTTATCATACCAATAGTAATTTCTACTATATCATCTGTTTCCATTGTACCAGGAACATAATAAGGATCATCCGGGGTTCTAGGATATATTTCGGCAAATCTAGACATATACATTATATATTCAATCATTCCAGAACACCACATTTAGATATATAAACCATGAACAAATCTTTACTTACATTCAAAGAATTCCAAATTTCCTTAAATGAGGACTATACTCCTGGATCAGATCAACCAGCTAAAGTTGCTAACACAAATCCACCAGTAAAGGAAACAAAACCAGCAGAGCCTGCAAAAAAGGACAATAAAGGTCCAGACCAGAGGGAGATCAATAAGAAATTAAAACATGCACCTGGATTTGATAAGTTTCCTTGTGTAATGTCTCTTCCGGGATATGATTTAGATAAAGACGGGGTTATCGAGGTATTTGGTATGGATGTTCAGTATTTCCCAGATGGTACCTATTCATTTAATGGAAAGAAAGGTACATATTCTTGTAATGGAGATACTATAGAAAAGAAAGATATTGTTCAAAAAGGATACAATCAAAAATTTGAACCATATAAGGATCCTAAAAATCCATTCATAACTACGGGGGCAAATAAGGATTATATTAAAAAAGGATCAAAAGACCCAGCAGGAGCTAGCTTTATTAAGAACCTTCAGAAAAAATTATATGATCTAAAATATCTAAAATCAGATAAATTTTTGACAGGAAATTTAGGTGATTATACAATGAAGGCTGTTGAAGACCTTTGTGGTAAATATAATGCTTCACTAGTATCTCCAATAGGGGTAACTAAAGAAGTATACGACAAAATAATGAACGGTAAACTAAAATAAATTTATGGAAAAATACGGTTATAAAAATATCTCTCACAGAAATGAGTTTGAGCAAAACACTGAAAAATTAGGTAAACATCAATTTTCTTACAACTCAGGTAAGTATATTACTCACTACAACTTTATTAATTGGGGAGACCAGCAAAAGAGTGGAATGCCAGGACAATCTAACTATACGGTTAAAACCTTAGATGTCCTATTAAATGCAGGTGCTATTGTATCCGGCCAAGATATTAAGAAAAAATAAATATCTTTATAGTCGAATTCTTTTCACAAAACTATGCTAAAAATATTACAAGTGTAATAAGGCAGGCAATGATTCATTAGTAGAGCAAAAGCAAATCAATAATCTTTACTTTTTCTCGGTTTATTGAAAATTTCCTTAACAAGATTTCCATTAACAACTCTTAATCTATAATGATTAGCTCCTAAAGAGTCTGTATCAAAATTTCCAATTGGAGTAAAACTATTAAATTGCCACATATAAATTATAGGATCCCCCAATTTAAAATTTTTCCTACCTTTTTCACTAGGTAATCTTTGATAAAATTCTTCGAAATCAAATTCTCCATAAACATATACTTCCCAATAATAGGGATCAACGGGCAATTTTTTAATTATAATGTCCTTTCCTATATTAGCTATTAGAAAATTTACAACTGGCTCAAAATCCGTGGGCTTAAATAATTTTAACCCTATCCTAGTAGGAGGTATAAATAGAGCAGCAGCCCATGGGCTAAGTTTCTCATATAGTTTAATATACCTCATTTTCATTAATTAGTACGGTTTTTATTTAGGTTCTTTACTGGGAATCGATATATTTTATCTTCTACCTCATTGAAATAAAAACTTATTCTGGTATCATTTCTACTATTTCTATCATATCCATCAAAAATATTATTACCCCATATTGGGATTCCAAATCTAGTTCTCTTAACACTCATATGCCCTGGGCCAAGTGAGGTTTTCTCCACAGTCTCATTATCATCTTCCTCTATAATAGGTAATAAATTCCAAAAATCTAATATAGTAAAATCATTCAAAAAAGAAATATTATAATATCTTTCACCTGGTAATATATTTCTAAAGTCTGGTTTTATTAGTAAACGCTGATTAGCAATAATTTTATCGATGGCTATCTTTTGTTTAATCGCCATTTCTTTATCTTCTGATAAAAAAAACCCAAGTTTACCCTCTAAAGCAAATAATGATGCCGTCCACAAACTAAGTTCCTCATATAATTTGATATACTTCATCATGCTGTTCTAATATTTTTGGAGGTTTTGGAGCTGTTTTGGAGCTGTTTTATATAGAATACCATCTTCAAACCAAACCCAAATTATTTTTGAATTTTCGTTAGGGTCCTTAGCATCTATATTAGAAAAAATAGATGCTAAAAGCATATTATTAGCATGTCGTAATTTAGAGGGTAAATCATTTTCAATGCCCAAAAATATCTTTCCATCCTTCCTACCCCCTATAGTAATATCAAAACATCCATCATCTATATAAATAATTTCAGTAACATAGTAATTTTTTTTAAAATATCTAATCAATTCTTCCTGCTTAACTGTATCACTAATAGGGAACGAGATTTTTTGGTCCCTACTAAATAATAGAGTTGTCCAAGGACTAAGTTCTTCGTATATTTTAAGATGCTTCATTTAGTTCCACTGTACGATATAGTAAGGAGTATTTTCGTCATTAATCATTTTCATTACTTCATCTAATTCTGATTGCCCAACAGTTGTAATAGCTGCAGTATTAATAGTAATGCCACCTGGTAATGTATAACCGAAAGTTCCTAACAATCTACCGATATTTATTTTTGCTTTTGCAAGTACATACCTCACAAACAATTCATCTGAATAAAGACTTTCATCAGGGATTGCAATACCGCATTTAAGTGCAACGTCCGTATTATCTCCATGAAGTCCGTTAATATTTGCAGATCCAGGATCTCTACCCAGAATTGTTAGCATTTTGGTATTTTTGTTATACCCATAAGCATATGTTTCTAATAAATAAGCTTTTGCCAAGTCAAAGAATGAATAGAGTACTGTTCTATAAACAAGGTTATCCCCAACAAATGGGCTTAGCATTAATTCAGAGCCTAATAATTTAGAATCTCCAAAATCTCTATCCGGTGTTCCTGTTAAGCCAGAGCCGGAAACTTCTCTAACCTCATATACACCAATAACACATTCTGGTAATTGTATTTGTCTTGTCGCTAGAAATTGAGGATGCCCAAATAATTCATTTTTAAGTACTAAATACCTATCTTCTACTGCATATTGATAGTTATCAAGGAACCATGCTCTTGCTCTCTTAATGATCCTTTTAATTTCTTGGTCATTAAGGGAATAAGGTAATGCACAGGAGTGAGAAATATCATCTTTAACTTCTTGTATTAGCGCGTCTAATGATGTTTGCATTTGTTTTGTTTATATTATCTGAATATGTTATTGGGGTTTGAATTCCTTGTCGGATATAGTTTATTAGCATTAAACTCTGCTTCCTTATCATTAAGGTTTAGGAATTCTCCATTATCTTTGGCATCAGGATAATTTCTATCTATAAAATTATCTCTGTTCGCCATCTTATCTTTTTTGCCTTTTGCATCAAGTAGCTCTGGGATAATTTCAGTAGTATCAGATATTTCCGCTCCTTTCCCGATATAACCGGATCTAATAATTCCTCCTACTACCTTACAATTTACATCTTTATCACGTGCATCAATATAACAATGACTGAATTCACTTCCCTGGTTTAAATCACAATTAGTAACTTTGGAATTCATAACATCATTATTAGCTACAAACGAGGAATCTTCTATTTGACAGCCATCTAATTTGCAACCAAATAAGCGGCAATGGGAAATATTTCCACTTATAATACAATCAATTAAATCTAGTTCTTGTAAAAGATTAGCTTTATTAGTCTTACCATCCTTTAATTGATATTTAGATATTTGAGTATCATAGTTAAGGTAACCAGACGAAATCCCATTATCTACTATAATATGGTATAGAATATCCCTTAAGCTATTAAAATAGCTCTTAATTATTTGTGGATCGTTTCTTAAATCAATAAAAACCTTTAAATCTGGATAATTATTAATAAAGGCATCTGAATCTAAAAATGTTTCGGATGATTTGTATATTTCGTCAATAATACTCTTTAATTCTTCTATTTCACTTTGAGTAAAGGAATCATTATTTTTTAGGACTTCAAAGGTAGTCCCTATAATATAATCCATGATTTCCTTAATTGCTACATACTTCTTTTGGTAATCCTCCCCTCCCATGTATCTAACTTCCATGTAACCTTCCTCCAATTTGAGTAGATTTACTCCCATATTCTTTTCGGTATGAACAGAATACGAATTTCTATCTAACATAATGTCTTTTCCGCCTTTTACAAATTTATTTACTGGGGTAATTCTCTTAATACTTTTTGCATATAAACAACCTTTTCTTCTTGGAAATCTTTTCCAAATGAAACTTTCATCAATGCTTAATACAAATTTGAGGGGATTTAAGTTTTTAAACTCAATCATTGGAGGATACTTATCTCTATCAAAGTCCAATCCAAACTGGAATGCACATTTTTCATCAGTATAACCATATTGGTCAATCCATCTCAAAATCCTAATTAAAAGGGGAATAGCTTCAAAATAATTCATTGGACCTGTTACTAGCTCCACCATCTTCACACCGCCAGAAAAGTCGCTTTCTAACTTAAAAACATTCGAATTTGGTTTAAATTTGGAGTGATAACGGTCAAATACCTTGATTGTCTTACCAATATACTTCCCCAATTTCTCCGCAATCTCCCCCTTCGTAAATTTGGAATAGAATTCGAATTCGAACCCTATCCTTGCCGAATAGAAAAAACTTTTATCTAGAATATCCATATCTTATAAGAGGCCATATACTATACAGCATTTCATATATATCTTTATTTACGCACAGCAAAATAGCCCTAAGAATAGGGCTATTTCTTGATTGAAAAATTTACACATTAAATTAGTTCCTCGTCTCCGAAGGGGAAAGCATCTGCTTCCCTTCTAATCGCATCAAAGGTAAAGAATTTAGTAATTTTTACCTCTTTTGTCTTAGGGTCTATATTTCCTGAAGAACTGGGCCTAAAAACATAATGGTTGAGGCTTTTAGCCAAAATATCACTGGATGGTGTATTTAGTATTTTTATTGTCCCCATTATTTGGTTTCCTTGAACTCTAACATTTTCTATGGTATGACTAACATTACTAAGTGTAACATCCATAGTCTCAGGAAATCCTAGTTCCCCAAAAACAATATTTTTCTTTGCCTTGAACGTTTCAATAATTTTCGTAGCGGCTTCGTCTGTATAAATCCTACCATTCTTATTTAGAACATTTAAAGGAAGTAGAACAACGTTTTCTAGTATTTTGTCTTGGTCTCTCATATTAGTTATGGTATTTTTCACGTAGATGTAGTTTGGATGATTGTAATTCCACATCCATTATATTACATTCTATTGTTTCTCCAATTGCGTATTCCTTTACTGTTTTTTCTAGCTCCTCCTTTTCGATTAAACCAGTAAGACCATTATCTAATTTAACAAAAATTCCAAAATTCTTAATTTTTGTTACTGTTCCTATATAGATCTTATTTTCCCTCTCTCCAGTCATAGATACGTCCTTAATTTTCTGTAATTCTATGCTTTTTTCATCTGGCTCCTTAACTGTTAATACTATCCTCTGTGGATTTTTGAGGTCCATTACATAGAATTCTGCCCTATCTCCTGACCTATATGGTATATTAGTAGCAAAATCAGAGTATTCTTCTGCAGGAATAAGTCCTGTATAATATTCGTCCCATTCTACGAATACACCTGCGGAGGAAGTCCCGGTTACTGTACCGGTGTATTTTTGTGTCAGAGAAAGCTCCCCCACCTTTGTGTGAATAATGTTCTTTAGGTACTTCTTGAAGGAAACGACAAAAATATCTCTTTTTTCGTCATATGTTTCAACCATTACCATGATTGATTTCCCTACAAATGAGTTGAAATCTATAATCCTGTTTGCAGCTGCTAATGATCCAGGAAGGAAACATTTAACCCCGGAAAGATTTACCATAAATCCGCCTGGACAAAGATCTTCTACCTTAACAAGGAATGCACTACGCTCATCCTTGATTGCTCTTAATAATTCGCTCTTTAGCGAATTTTCATATCCCTGAGATACAGAACCATTATAATTACCTGATCTATCTGTAAAAACTACAACATCTAATATGGATCCTATTTCCATTGCGATGGGGGGAAATCCTAACCTTGCAATAGCCTTTTCTTCCTTGGTTACATCAATAATAACCGATTGCCCGATTCGGGTTTCGGCAACTGCGGTATTGTTTTTAATGCTCCTAATTACAACCCTTAGAACTTCCTTATTCTGAAGTTCCTTGCTCCTCAATGGATTTTCCGAATCAAAATTCTTCGAGTAATAATTCTCGTAGAGATCATTTAATTCAGTAAATTCGTCCGGCTTGTACTGAGTAGAGGTGTAAGCTCTTTTACTCTTTCCCCTAGGACCTTTGTCATAGAAATTTTCTTCAAAATAGTCCGTGTATTTCTCATTTAACAATTCACGGACTTCAGGTTCATAACCTATAACTTCTTTTGTGTTCATGCTTTTTTATTTTAGCCTAATGTCTATTATAGACAATAAGGGATGAAAAATTTCAAATAATCTATAAATAATTAAAGACCTATTACTTTTCCTAGTGGTGATAATGGGCCAGTTAATACAGATTTACCTGTTGATATTACTGTTGTAGCAATTGACATAGCTTTTAATACCGGAAGTAATGTTTCGGGGGGATCAATACCAAGGCCATGAAGTCCTGCTAATGCTGCAGGAAGATGTGCATTTATTTGCTGTAATGCTAATGCTGCAGTAATAGGAACTGCTAATAAAGGTAATTGGTTAATTACGTGATTAATAAGGGTCTTAGTATGTTGTATTTCATTTGTTGTTGATACCATTACGGGGGAATCTGGAGGAATAGTCTTGATGGATTCATAGCTATATCCCTGAGACTTCAATCTTTTTGATACCACATCTTGTGTTGTTGGAAAAGAAATCCCTGAAGGATTTGGGGCATTATCATTAAAATTAGTAATAGCCGATTGTAATTCTGTACTTGCTGCCATAGTTATTATTTAAGGATTTAATGTATCTCCGATATGAACCATACCAGTATAGGGATCAGTAGGCAAGCAATTCCATCCGCCCCTTGAATTTGGTGTAACAGTACTTCCTGTTGCTGTTATTTGTCCTGCTGAATTTATTTTAATAGAAGCATTAGGATTAACTAAATTAATTTCACCTTTTGATGTAATATTTATTTTATCATCATTAGTTATATTGATAGTAGAGCCTTTTGTTTCTAACATAAGTCCTTTATTTTTTGTATAGAAAATTTTAACAATCTCGATCCCATCATATATTAGACTATGGGATCCCTCATAGGAATCATTTAACTCCTGTTGTAACCCATCACCAATCTCTTGAAGTCCTTTATATTCGGGAGAATAATAATCTCCATTATTAAAAATAACGTGTACTATTGCTCCTAATTGGGGAGTACTAAATCTCCCGCTTCCTCCTTTATCACCAAAAGAAATATCAAATGTTTGATGTGCCCAGGGTAAATCCGTAATAGCTAAGTCATCAAATAATCCAAACACATTAATCCGACAGCGACCTTTTTTTAATGGATCATTTATATCCATTATAACACCTAAGAAATGTTTGGCATCCACTATTCCGGGCATTTTTATTTTATCTCTTATCATATCTTAATAATCTTTTTCATTTATTCCAGGATAATCTCTACCAGGCTCTCCTAAATCAATTCCTGGAACGGTTGGATAGACGTCAGGAAGAACTATTTGGGTAGGGTTGATAGTAGAAGGATAAACCCTTGCATTCACTTTAGGATATGTTGGTGGAATAATATTATAAACATCTTCCGATGGTGCTACATACGTTCTGCCATTTGGTCCTAATGATTGCCCGGGATCCGTAGTATAATCATCCTCTGTAATATTTGGATATACCCTATCAGGTAATCCTAAATCAACACCCTCTACAGTAGGATAAGTATCTTCTGATGTGGGTGGATAAACTCTAGAAGGTACTCCTAGATCAGTCCCAGGATCATTTGGATATTCATCATCTATAATATTCGGATAAACTCTATCAGGTAATCCTAAATCAACTCCTGGATCTGTCGGATAAGTATCTTCTGATGGGGCTGGGTATATTCTTGCAGGTACTCCCAGATCAACTCCCGGGTCAGTAGTATAATCATCTTCAAGAATAGAGGGATAAACTCTTCCCGGTAATCCTAAATCTTTCCCTGGCACATTAGGATATACATCACTAGGATTTAATGTAGCATATCCCGTTCCTCCTGGATATACATTACCAACCCCAGTAGGAAAATAAGAGGGATTAACATTTCCATAAACATCCTCATGAATACTAGGATATACTCTTTGGCTCGGTCCACCTTTACCAGTAGACTGAGGCCTAGAATCCGCAAAAGGAGAAGATAGATTTTTAATACCATTAACTGCATCCTGTGCAGAATTAGCTAAATTAGTTATATCTGTTAATTGAAAACCATAAGCATTTCCTAATACTGCTCGGGATACAACAGGAGAATACTTTTGTATAACAGAGGAAACTGAATTATTAATAAAGTTATTAGCTAACTGAGCGAAAAGATTTCCGTCATTATTAACATCATAACTAGTACCTAATTTAGATCCTGCTAAATTCCAACTATCAGCAATCAATATAGGAGCAAATTGGGATTCATTCTCTATAAGATCCGAAAGTATATTGAATTGTAGTTTCTTTTCTGTTATCTTACCGACATGAACACGGAACTTATTAGATACAGGAGTTCTATTATCGGCATTGCTAAGGCTCGATGGTATGTGAACATAATCATCAAAATCAAATTCACACTGATCTAATTGATACATGAAAATATATGGCTCTAATTTGGAAAGGCTATCATAAACATTATCTCTTTGACTCAAGGGATCACTTGCATTGGGGGGTCCAGCCGGTTGATTTAATAATCCAGAAGCCTGGGATACATTACTAACAGTGGTTGCTATATTACTAATAGCGGAATTACCAAAAGGATTAAGTACATCTAATATATTTGTACTAAGATGCATATTCCTTATTTCAGTAACAATTATCCACATCCTAAATTTCCTAAGATTCTGTGGTATAAGAGACCTCAAATATATTTGATCAAATGTAGCTTTCCTATAAAGGTCTGCCATTGCAGTAACCCTTAAATCTATAGAATCCAGACAATTAAAAGTTAAAATACCGCTTCTAGAAATTTTATCTTTGATCTGATCCCCTGCATATGATCGGGATAAGGGTATCTTTAAAAGATTATCTAATCCATCGACTGATTGGACAAACCAAGGGCTTTTCTCATTTATCCCTTTTAAAATATTCCTAAATCCCTTTAATGAATCTGCCCTATTTGAGCTTCCTGGTGAAGGAGTACCACCACTGGATCGATTACCATTTTCAGCTTGAGATCTTCTTTGTGTTAAATATCCTTGTGCAGTATAAAAATAAAAATCATTTGTAGCATTTGGAATTTTATTAGAAGCCTGATCCTGATCATAAATATTAACTCTTACCCTCTTTGCTAATGAGAAATAATCGGTTGATGTAAAAGGAGAATTGATTGTATCAGCATCGCAAAGTATTGGACTTATAGGTAAAAAGGTTTCTTGATCCACAGAATGACCCGTATTAAAATCAAATAATAACCTAAATCCTAAATAAGTAGGGTCCTCTTTCTGTCCTGATGAAGTTGTCTTTAATCCAGTAAGAAATCTATTCCTATCTTTATCAACTCCTGTATTCAATAGATTCCCTAACGGATTATCCGATGTGAAATTCTGTTGTAAACTACTTAAAAAATCAGCCATCCTATGATATTATTGGTTCAGGTACAGATGCAACACCGTCATTAACACTCCATTGCCTTTTTCCTAATCTTAATATTGTTTTTAATTCCCCCTCTTTATATACTATAGATGTTCCTAGTATTATATATTTACCACTTAGAAATAGGTTCAAAACAGTTTCCCCTGCATGTGTTACTTTATCATTGGAAACTGGTCCTATTTGTCCTGCTACATCTTTCGGAGAAGTATGTACAATCCTAACCGGTACATATTGCCCTCTATAAATCCATGGCACATAAGACCCCAATTCAATATCAAGAAATATTTTATAATTCTCGAATTTATTTATGGTATTTTGTGTTGGTGCTTGATGTATATTTGAATGGGTGTTATCAAAATATCTTGTACCAGACCACTCTTTTTTATATTCATCTAAATATACTGTTTCATTCGGTCTCCCCCTTAATATTATATCACTATCTCCTAATTTTTTTGGCGTAACTGATTCTATTGAATATCTTACATATTTTTGGTCGTGTGTATCAGTAGTAAGCGTTGTATCATAAAATTGCAATATGGTCTTATATCCATACTTATTTGTAACATAACCAGAGCTATTAGAAACAGTATAGGATTTTATAAAAAATGGATATTTCCCCCAATGTGGGTCATTAGTTAAGAGTAAAGGAAATTCGGCATCGCTAGTCTTTTGGGTGGAATCTAATCCCCCATACAATCCATAACTTGATCCTATGTTGGCTAATATACTATCCCCATCACTATCTTTAGAATCCGGACCAAATAATTGTTTATTAATATTAACGAAGGTTAGATTATAATATGGATCTATCCACCACTCAAAAGAATCTTCTTCTGTTTTCCATGATCTAGATACAACAGAATCAATAAATTCTAGTACGGTTAAATTTGGATTTATCCATGTCATTTGGTCATCTGTATCCTTTTCATTGGAAGAAAATCCTAATTTTAGATCTTTTGCTACCTGTCTTAGTGTATCCCAAGAAGTTAAGTTACTATATGCTTGACAGTTATGTTGGAATATTTTGGGAATCCTTAACTGTGCTTTGATAATAAATGTATAAAAGACAGAAGAGGCAGTATAATTCTTTGGCATATCAGAAATAGCTTCTGGTCCTGGTCCGGTAACTTCCACAATAGTATAATCATGTCTAATGGGTTTGTATGCTTCGGATGTAGATTTTATATAAAGTGATAAAAGATCTCCATCTTTTGGATAACCTGTAAATAAAAATTGTGTTTCGAAAGTTTTAAAAACTATTAATAATTCTGGTATCTCTGAATTCATATCAATTTTTAGATACTCTATAGCTGTTATATTATAGGAATTAATATGTATAAATGGACTTAATGCACCAATAGTCATTTCCTGTCTATCTCCAGAATCTTTTGTTTTTTGTTGATCATCTGCCTTATATACGTCAATAGTACTAAGCTCGTCAAGAACTATTTGGGGTTGATCGTATTGTAATATAGCTTTCTTTTCATTAATCATTAAGATGAGAATATATTATTCTGGGCAATAGCAGTTTTTATAGAACTACTAGATTGATTCGTAGTTAATGACGTCCTTGAAACCCCTATATTTGATCCTAATATTAATTTACCATCTTGTACTTTAAATTGTTGATCTGTTGGCGCTGCTACATTTGGCGGTAATGGGGTACTAGTGGTAGAGGTAGAAATATTTCTAGCTGCTAAATAATTTTGCCTATCCGGAGATATTTTAGAAATTCTTGCTGCTAACTGTTGCCTGAAATTTGTCCTATCACTAGTTGCTTTTACATCCGGTTGACTTGATGCCAATAAAGAAGTCATACTACTAATAGAGGGGATTAATAATACATCCCCCATTTGAAGGGAGAATGGGTTTGATATAGAATTTAGTTTCAAAACCATCCCCATATTATTTTGATCTCCTGTATAGAGTTTACTAAATAAATCAGGCCTCATTTCAAATTCATAGGGACATACAGCAATATTAGAAAATGCAACGGTCCCTTGAGTACTGGAACTAATAGAAGAAACTGTTAAATCTACTATTTTTTGTCCATTTACAGTATTTATTGGTTTTGTTGATAATACATCAATTGATAACATTTTTACATTATATTATTTAAGTCCTGCTCCAGTAGAAGCAGAATTTATTACCGCTCCCCTAGTATCCTTGAGATCAAATTGATCCGGATTTTTACCATTAACAGTAATACTGCCTTGTGTTGCACTTGTTTCAGGAAATTCACCAAGATATAATCTACCATTACCCCTATTAAACATACTTTCGTATTCCCCTCTATGTCTTGTTCTTGCATGCCTAAGTTCATAGACAGCTGTCATTCCAGTAGGAAAATCATCCGGTCCTAATTGGCTATCGAATGTAATTTTAACTTGGTGGCAAATTAAATTACCAATCATTGCTATGGGATTTAGAGGATTTCCTACTACTAAATGCCAATCTCCCGTTGGATATCCACTTAACATTAGGGGTTCATAGAATATATTATTTAACATATTCTCTGTAAGTAAAAGAGTTAATGATTTATATAGTATTCCCTGTTCGTTAATTTGACCCTTCTGTTTAAATTGGTCGAATTCATTTTTTAAATCAGATAAGGTCTTTTGATAATCTTTTGTTTTAGCAGCAACTGCTTCAGAATGGCTTTTTTGAATAAGATCAGCAATCCATCTAACAGGATCTGTGATGTATTTTTTATATCCCTCTGGTCCGCCGGGAAAAGAAAATCCTATTGTGTTTGGACTTTCTAAAATCTGTGGAGTTAAAAATTTACCATAATCAGTACCCAATGCTAATAAATTAGCTAAAAGATCCATAAAAAGCATTCTGCTATTGATATCAGATACAGAAGTTAAATCATATTTAAAAGTAACATTGAATGAATTTTGCTTACCTGTTACACCAACTCCCCTAACATACATTTCACTTACTGTATTAATATCTACAAATATCCTTTGACTTAATGGATGACCAGACTGTCTTAAACTATCATACATATTTCTTGCATATACCTTTTCAATATTACTTTTATCTAATATAGCACCGCCTACAACATTAGCCCCTTCTATTCCTTGATTGATATCAGTATTTAGTAATGCTTTGAATACGCTACCAAACCCATTATAAAAACCAGGATCGTTTTTAGTATAATTAGATCCTGTTCCTTGTTTTTTCTGCTGCCAAACTAATCCACTTTCAATTCCTATAATATCATTTAGATTATTTCCTGTCCCCTCACCAAAATATGAAACTGCCTGACAAATTGGGACATTAATTTGATTTTTTGCTAAATCCTTTTTTGTAAATCCACTAAAATCTACTTGAACAACACCTCCGTCCTTAACACCTGGATATTGAGAAGAAAGTGGAACTTTTAAATTATCAAAAACAGGGGTTGGAAATCTTCTTAGTGTAATCATCCTATTATTAGGAATATTACCATATTCCTTACAAAAAATAAAATCCTTAGGACTATAGGGTTGACCTATATAGGGGCTAGTTGGTTCTAAATATGCCCCATTAATAGTAGTGGTATTAACAATATTAAATGCTGTTGGGTTTCTACTTTCTTCTGGTGTTAAAATATTATTAGCACCAAATGCTTCGGATCCTTTGTAAGTAAATGCTTTAGTTTTACCGTCTTTAGATAGATCTGGATTAGATGGAGTAAAAGTTTTTCCAATTGCGTAATAATTAAATAATCCGCTAGGAGCACCGACTTCACCTTCTGTAAATTCGTAAAATAAACTTTTAGGTAGATTCTTTCCGTCTGGCCCCTCTGCAGGAAAAGATACATCTCCTGGAAATTTAGTAATGTATTTTTTTGCGTAGTTAGATAAATCTAAATTAGGTGCTCCTCCCCAAAGAGCAATAGGAGTAGAAGTACTATTTGTACTTGAAGTTACAATATCATTTGCACTAACAACACTTTGACCCATTATAAGTATCTTTCTTCTATATATTTTAATACTTATAAAGGTATAAAATTATACTTTAAATGACTCTACTGTTACATTTTTAATCCTATTCTCTGTAATTAATTCCTTTAAAGCCTTAATCTTATCCTTCGATGGGTTAGTAAAATGTAAGTATACAACATCATATCGAGAAGTTAGAAATGACTCTATCTTCTTTATCATCATTTGATTTAATATCCAATATTGGGTATTATTTAGCTCGGGAGCATTTTGAAAATTCTCCTCTACTAATTTATTCATATCAAGAAAGTAAGATTTTTCCTCCTCAATTTTAGCTTTCTTAATTTCCTTATAGGTCAGGTTAGTAAGGTGTATTTTCAAATCTGTAGTTTTATTCACTATCATTACTATCGGGTTTAACAATATCTGACCATTCTAGATCAGTAGATTGCGATTGATCTTCCTTTTTACTGGCTTTTAATTGCCTATTATGGTTTTCTTGGAGATGTGCTTGATGAATAGCTTGTCCAGCCCTAATGCTCCTTTCCAATTGCTGAGTCCATTCTTTATAGGAAATATCCCTTTTAACTAGGCCAAACTTACGAGCCATTTCCCTCCTTTGCTTTCTTGATGGTAACATAATTAATTATTTAGTTGAATTATCGTTTAAAAGTTTAAATTGAAAAGTTTTCAGAAATAGACTGTGTATAATTGCATTGTCGCCGTCTAAGGCTTGCGATACTGTGACCAAACTGAATTCTCCAGGATTATTATTGTCTTCATGTTTTTCTGCAATTAAGCCTGTGATATTAACACTAAATGAAGGAATTCCAGAGACATCATAATTAGAGGGTTTTATTAAACCAAGAAATTCCCAGTTGTCTGTTATATCCATTAAAAATCCTGCTATTTCATTTAATCCTCTCTTGGCAGTTGAAAATATATCAGAATCTTCATCGGAAATAGCCACAGATAAGGGAGTAAAAGGTTCTTCATTACCTAAAACCCCCAATTTATCCGGATAATCATTATCGGATACAGTATAAGGTAAAATAAGAATAGATTGTAAGGATCGTTCTAAACTATAAGATACCCCATCAGTAGTAAGCTTAATCTGCTTGTCCTGGTATAGTGTTTTGAGTTCTAACATTTTTTACGGGGTTTGTTTTTGCTAAATATATATCCTTTATAGCTTTTTTTAGGGACTCCCTTACTACTTCTATATCAAGGTCCTTTGTTACATAATCTATTATCTCATCTTCTGCGTTTTCAAAACTAGATATTATAACATCCCAAAGTGCTTTCTTTGGAAGATTTATTGTCAAATTAAGGTCTACGTCAACCCAATTCTCTTTTTGTTTTTTTAGTAGAGATGCAATGGCAGATTCCTCTTTTACAATAGTATGTAATTCACTTCTACCTGCCCTTTTTGGAGATGTTGGTGCTTCTCTTGCTGGCTGGACTTTATCAAAAGCGGTTTCATAAAAACCCTTTTCAACCTTTACCATATACTCATCTAGCAAACTTAATGCTAAACGACTTCCATCCGTAAAAACCAAATATTCGTTTCCCCCTGCTTCTACTACACTTTTATAATCATTAACATGACCAATGTTGTCTCCCTTAATCCATTGATATGAATAATTCGATAAATCGCTATGTGGATCCATATTATTTTCGTTATTTGTATTTCCCATGCCAAATAATTGTTTTATTAATTTCATCATGGCTAATCTTCCTCTATTTTACAGGTATAACCTTGTTCAACTAAGTTTTTTACCCAATCTATGTAATCTTTACCTACTATCCACTTCTTATCTGGTTTCTTTTTATTGACAGTTTTTTCTACAATTGCCAAATTGTCAAGAACTTTATCCGGGTGTCTATAAATTTTCCATGTCGTCTTTTTACCGGTACATGTTAAAAATATGTGTTTTCCATATTCAGGTAATTCTTCCTTCTTAGTCACATTTGACGTTATATCTACTTATATTGCAATCTCTCAATAAGATTTCAAAATTATCTATTAGAACCCCTTGATAAGTTTCGTTACATTCAAAATAGAACGAATTAATAATTTCTTGATTTCTGTAAATATCTAAAATATAACCATTCTTCTTAATCCTTATTCTTAGGAAATACTTGCATTTTAATTTTTCACTAATTCTACTTTGTCTAATAAGATCTTTTTCTAATAACTTACCATGCCTATAATGGTGGTTATTTTCATCAAATTCGATGGGAATATTAAGATTTTTTATATAACCATCTAAAGAATATCCATTTATTCTATATTCTCCGTTATTCTCTGCGTGTTGTATAAAACTATGAATAGAATTAGAAATAAAATCTAAGACATGAATTGAATTTTTATTATATGATAAAATATGGAATACAGATTCTAGAAATTTCAATCTAGCTTCTCTCTGATGTGTTCTTTCTATATCACTATATTTACTACCACTATTACAGCATTTTCTGCATAATAACTTATTATTCTTTATTGCCCTTTCATAACCAAATTTAGTTTTATAAAATATTTTTCCTAAACAATTCTTATTACTATCCGGATTTTTACAATCTATAAAATATACGGAATCCTTTGGTAACATGCCTAATTGAGAACAAGAATAACATATTGAATTTTTATTATCCGCTAATTCTAAATTTTTCTCAGAACTATAATATATTATTTCTTTACATATTTTACTATTGGTGGGATTAGGACAATTCCTAGAAAAATTGGTATTTTTATATACTAATTTGGAACATTTATTACAAACAGAACTATTTCTTACATCACGATTATAATTAGATTTATTATAATAAATTTTCTCTTGTCCACAATTTGAACAATTTCTCTTATAACTTTTCATTCTTGTTCCATTTATTATCAAATATTTTCTTAGCACCTGTTGTTAATCTATATAATTCATCAGGATCCGTAATTAATTCGGTTGTTGTTTTGCCCAAATTATTAGAATGATGCTCTACTATAGATGTTGTTACCAACATATGATTTATATTATTAACAATTAGAGTTTGTGCATAGTCCTCGTCTGCAAACCAATGTACAAAATTTTCATCTAAATCACCAATAGTATTATATATACTCCTTTTCTGGACGATACACCATCCAGAAATATGTTTTCTAATAATATAACCTTTGATAAGTCCGGAATTTATCTGTATTCCATAAAGTGGCTGAGTTTTTGGACAGATTGGAGAAAAAGAGAAGTAATTGGGATTATAATTAGAAGCCTCGAATATTTTTGATGCCCATTTCTTTTTAAATATCAAATCGTTATTACAAAGTGCTACAAAATCAGCATTTCCCTCCTTCCTACCTAGGTTCAAATATTTATGGTATCCATAAGAAGTTTCTGGATAGATTGTCTTAGTTCTTTTAAAGATTTCCGACCAATTAACATCCTTTTGGGATTCTACTACAAACACATTAAAATTTATCTCTTCTTCAGAGGAGAATAGTGAATTTATACATTCATATGTTAAATCCCAGCATTTTTTGTTTTTTGCATAGCTAACTATGACTATATCCATCTCTTTCATTAGTCGATTTGGTTTTTTAGAAGTTTGGAAATTTTATATGCTTCGTTTGCCCATTTAATACCTTTATCAATTTGTAATATGGTTTCTTTATCTGAAAGAGATTCATTTGGACTTGTATGTACTTCCATAAATATTCCATCTGCCCCCGAAACTACTGCTTGTCTCATTAATATTCTTGAGAGGGATTTATCTGAACCGTGTGTTATACCCGACGTTTGATTAGGTTTCTGTAAGCTATGGGTTGCATCCATAATAGCTACACATCCACATGATGTTTTGATTCTTGGAATAGAGGTAGCATCGACAACTAAATCATTATAACCAAAGGTTGTACCTCTTTCAGTAACCCAAACCTCAGAAGCTCCTGAATATAATGCTTTTTCTACACTAAATGACATTGCTTCCGGACTCATAAATTGTCCTTTTTTAATATTAACAATTTTTCCAGTTTTTCCAGCAGCAATTATTAGGTCTGTTTGCCTACATAAAAAAGCTGGAATTTGTATAACGTCTATGAAATCCAATTCTGCCAAATCCAATATTTCATGGATATCAGTACAAACTTTTAAATGAAGGGTTTCTTTAATTTTTTTAAGAATGGCGATACTTTCTTCATAAGGAATACCAGTAAAGCTTTTAATACTGGTTCTATTAGCTTTCTTAAAACTTGCCTTAAAGTAGAAATCTATCTCCGGGTCTAAATTCTTTTTTAGTTTCCTAGCAATAGACATTGTAATTTTTTCATCCTCTATTACGCAAGGGCCAGCTATTAATTTCATATTAAATTATAGCATATTATTTTAAAAAATTTCTTATTTCAATTTAGTAATTAGATATATAGATAAATCCCATTCCACAAGTTATGTCTAATATAAGAAGAAGAAATAAAATTAATTTTAATAAGGAAATATTATATGAGCTATATGTAGTAAAAGGAATGCAAATCAAAGAAATAGCAATAGAATTAAATCATACAAGACAACTAATTAGTAAATATTTAAAAAAGTATGGTATAGAAATTAATTTAAAATTTTGTGGCGAAAAAAATCCCATGTATGGAAGAACTTATTATAATCAATGGGTAAAAAAATATGGAATTAAAGAAGCAAATTTAAAGATTGAAGAGTTAAAAAATAAAAAATCTATACAGAATAAAGGCGAAAAAAATCCCATGTATGGTAAACCAATACCAACTGGAGTAGGAAATGGATGGTGCGGATGGTATAAGGGATGGCATTTTAGAAGTTTATTAGAATTATCATATATGATTAATGTAATAGAAAGATTTAATTTGAAATGGGAAAATGCAGAGTATATAAAGATTCCATATAAAGACCAAGATAATAAAATAAAAAATTATCTACCAGATTTTGTAATAGAAAATAAATATTTAGTTGAATTAAAACCAAAGAAATTATGGAATTCAAATACAATAGTTAGGAAAAAAGAGGCGGCAATATTATATTGTAATAATAATGGACTAAAATATAAAATAACACATTGCATTAATCCTATTAAAATCATTGATATAAAAGACAAAATATTATCAGGCGAGATAGTATTTATGGAAAGATATAATGAGAAAATAAAAAATTACTATAATGAATAAGATTAAGGATCTTATAAGAAAAGAAATAGAATTTATAGAAAAAATTCCAATAAACGAAAACTATAATATTCTTGTTGAATTAATTTATAATAGAATACATATAAATCATAATAAATTAATTTTAACCGGGATTGGTAAAGCTGGCCAAATTGCAAATAATATGGCATCTACCCTCACTTCTATAGGTGTTCCGTCTATTTTCTTACATCCGACAGAAGCACAGCATGGAGATTTAGGAATAATTGGAATTAATGATATTTTAATTTTATTATCAAATTCGGGAGAAACAAGAGAAATAATAGAATTAGTAGAACTTACTAAAAAAATATCCTCAGACATAAAAATAATATCAATTACTGGAAATTTGGAAGGAACTCTTATAAAAAAATCTGATCTATCTTTGTACACAGGGAAAAGTGAAGAATTATGTCCATTAGGATTAGCACCCTCTATATCAACAACTTTAATGAAAATTATCGGGGATGTTATTATTACTTTAATTACAGAGAAAATAGGATTTACTAAAGAAAAGTATGCTAAATTCCACCATTCTGGTTATTTGAATCTAAAAGCAAGAGAGTTAATTTAAAAAATTATTACGAATTAATAAAATTCCTACAAGTTTTTCTACCTGCTCAGTCGGGATTTTATTAATTGCTTCTATTTCCCTATAAATTAAATCCTTGTAATTCATCTTTTATTATACAAATAACCAGATAAAAAGTTACAGACATGCCTCCCAATAATAAGACCTTTGATCCGTGGAATAAATATTAACAGTAGAAAACCTCATTTTCAATATCCCTTCCCATTCGTCCATATTCATGGTCATTTTATGATAAGGATCAGGATTTTTTGGATCATCCCTATAGGGCATAGATCCTATGAATACGCCATCTTCTGTTAACCTTGTTTTTATCCAATCCAATAATTTGAATTGTGTTGGATGATTTAAATGCTCTATATGTTCGGTTGAACAAATTACATCAAATTTTCCAGGATCACTTTCTATCAGTTCTTCTGTAGTGATAATCTGGTAATCTACTTTTGGATTTGGAGCTTTATAACCATTAAATTTATCAGTGGCAATAATTGAATCTACTTTAGGATTTTCAGCGAGCCTCCTTGTAAAAAATCCAGATCCACAACCAATATCTAAAACTCTACCTCTTCCAAGCTTTTCCAAGGGCTTCGCATAGGCTTCAAAATAATCATCTCCGCCATCTCCTGGCATATACCTTTCTGTAGTAATTCCCCTGCTTCCTCCAATAATTTCTAATAAAGTCTGGTCTATTGATTTAGTTATATTCCACTCTGGATAATCTTTTTTAAATTTACTTAAATCCGTAATGTAACAAATGTGATCACCAACTCGATTAGTGTCATCATAAGACCAATCTAATTTTTTTCCGGTAATACTTTCTATTTTATCTATAGCTTCCAACATAGAAATACTATTTTCCCTGCCACCCCCAATATTATAAACAGACCCAGGAATTGGATTTTTTATAACTTCTTCCATTGCACGGACAACGTCATAGCTATGAATATTATCTCTTACTTGTTTTCCCTTATAACCAAAAACTGTATAATGTTTTCCCAATACTGCACACTTAACTAGATAAGAAAGAAATCCATGCAGTTCTACACTGGAATGAGTTGGTCCAGTTAAACACCCACCCCTAAATACACACGTCTTCATTCTAAAATAACGTCCATATTCTTGAACCATTACATCCGCTGCTACCTTTGATGCGCCAAAAACGGAATGTGTACTTTGATCTATTCTAAAATCCTCCTTTATACCATTAATATAATCTAGGTCACGATAATCATATCGTTTATCTAATTCTATCATAGGTATTTCATTAGGGGCATCACCATAAACTTTATTTGTGCTGGTAAATATAAAGACTGCATTAGGACAATGTTTCCTTGTTAGCTCCAAAAGATTTAATGTTCCCAAAGCATTTACCTGAAAATCAATTATTGGTATGTCTTTTGCCTTATCATGAGAGGGTTGAGCAGCACAATGGATGATAGCATCAAATGGTGCATGTACATTAAATGCCCAATGTTCCATAGATTCATAGTCTCTAATATCAACATTTACATGTGTGAAATTTTTACAATTGTGGTATATCCTATGTAAATTCCATTCGGTATCTCCTTGGTCGCCAAAAAATTCCTTACGCATATTATTATCTATGCCAATAACAGTATGTCCTAATTTATCAAAATAAGATACTGCTTCACCACCTATAAGTCCAGAACTGCCTGTTATTAGTATTTTCATTTTTAGAATATTATTTCCATGTTAAAGGAAGATGTTTCCGGATCTTCTTTTTTCATTTTCAAGTAAGGATGATATTTTCTTAACATTTCCTCTCCGATAGGATCATGATCAAGATGCGGATTCCATAAAATAAATCCGTGATCTACCTTTGATACAACCTTATCTATATAATTGTATTTTGTCTTTTCGTCAAATTCACCCAAAGCATAAAAACTTATCAAATAATTATGGTCATTGGTAAATAAATTAAGATTTTGAGAATCTAGAAATCCTAGATTTTTAATACCAAATTCTTTATTAAAATCTATTACTTCGTTTAAATAGTATTTTTGGAATGATTGTACACCTGGCAAATCATAGATTGAATAATGATCTATTTTAATCCTTCTAAAATTAGCCAGATAATCCATAATAGAACAAAATCCTCCATATCCCCCGCCAATTTCAACAATTCTTATCTCTGAATTTTCTTTTATCTTATCTAATATTATATTTGCATAATATAAATATCTTAGAGTTATTGTACTAATTTTACTATTGCCAATATTCTCTGTTTGCGGGGGATTTCCTATATTATCAATCTGTTCTATTTCCTCCCATCTAAATCCATAATCTTGTAATCTAGAAGAGAAAAGACCTTCTAATGAAGAGGCTCCGACCATTCTAATAATTTGTTCCTGTGATTTAAAGTTCAAAAAATTATCGCCCTTACATTTTTGTAAAAAATTAGACCATAAATTGTATTCATTACTAACCCAATCTAAGTAATTTAACTTATCCATTATCGATTATTATTTGAGCTGCTTTTTTTAATATGTCTAATCTATTCAAATATGTGTGTTTTGCCGCTACAAAATCCATCAATTCATGTAATTCTGATACATGCATATTTTGTAGTCTTTCTTTTGCATCAAAATATAACTGATATGGATCAGGATTGTATATTAATCTATTTTCAAATAATTCATTAACGTATTTGGAATTTGTAATACCAAATTGGCCATAACTAATATTCTTAAATATTCTACATGGGGCATACCCCTCTGTTAAATGATGAGTACCAGAAATAGAAGGGGCCATATAAGATTCCCTAACCATTCTAATATTATCTTCGTGAGATATTACACCATCTTGTCCGGCACCTGTTTGTTTAAACTCAACTCCATCATCTATACAAGCTCTTCTGAATTCTGCTAATTCCTTCTCATTTACCCACCATAAAGTACCAATATAATGGACTACTTTATTTTTTAGGCTTAGCATTTCTTTTGGCTTATTAGCTTCTATCTCTGAAGGAATTAAATCTGTTGCCCATCTAAATTGTAAATTTCCCTCCTTAGGCCAGAATGGAGCTTCTACATCTAGATCAATTCTTCCTTCGGGTGCAGGAAACCACGGTGGAATAATATTTTTAGTCCATGTCTCAGTTGTTAATACATTCCAACTTAGTTTATTTTTGAATGGCCTTAATATATCACTTACTGCGGCATCATTATTTAACCCATGTATTGCATAGAAACAATCAGTACGAAGAGGTATACTAGAAATTATAGGAGTTTTCCATGGCCAATAAGAGTTATTAATGCAATCCGAATTACTAATAAAGAAGGTATTGCTAAAATCTTTATCCCTTATATCATCAGCAGCATCAAGCCATTCAACAGTTTTACCTGTTAATTTTAAGGTTCTATAAAAAGCTTCGTGTATATGTGTATGAGTATGATATACATTTTTATATCCCCAGACTACATACTTACAATTATCTAAATTCATTATTCCTTTATTATTTTACGAGCCTCAAGATTTAAACTTATTGGTATTTCCATTGTAGTTGCTTGTGAGAAATCAAAAAATCCACTATGAGAAGTTCTTCGATAATCCCATGTATGAACTGCTTCACATCCGGCATTTATAAGATACTCAGTTAGTGATTTAGTATCAAAAGCATTATAGTGAAAGTTTTGATCATAGGTTTGCCCACCAACTAATGGTCCTATAACATAACTAATGTCTCCACTTTTCTGATAGATCTTGATTAAATTTTCAAATGATGGAACAGATAATCTAATAATACCCCCCGGTTTTAAAACTCTAACCCATTCATTAAGAACTTTTTGAGTATCCGCTTTTAAAAAATGTTCTAATACGTGAGATGAGTAAACTAAGTCAAACATATTATCTGGAATTGATAATACATCAGCTTGGGATACAATATCCACTCCTGGTAATTCTCGTACATCTAAATTAAAAAAAGGCTTTGGTAAAATATTTGCTCCGCATCCAATATGTAGGTACTGTACTTTTTCTTCCATTTTAGTATATTTATATTTTGATCCATCTATCTGGCATGATGTCACAGGTATTTTTCTTATCGGAAAGTAACCACCTTTGAGGTCCAATAACTACTCCTGTATCATTTAACCAAGCACCCCACCATGAATATGAGCTATTTGCCATTATGGCATTTTTACATTGACTCATTAGCCAAAGCTCTTCGTCTTCTCTACCCATTTTATCTGGGGTTGAGATATTATAATTTCCTGCTATAATAGTCTCATAAGGAAAATGTAAATTTTCTTTACACCATTCAGGTTCATCAGAGAAAACAAATATGACGGGATTTGGAACTTTACTAGCCATAATAGATAAAGCCTGATTATAATAATCCATAGATAGTAATCCATGAAAATCAGAAGTTACGTAATCTGTTCTTCTAACAGTGAGGAAAACACTACGATCTCCCGCTTCTCTAATAAGTCTTTCTGTTTCTAATCCTCTTTCTGTTAGAGGTTCTCTTGGTACAAATTCTTCTTGCAGTATTCCTTTGATAGTTTTAAAATATTTTTCAGTTTGCCAATATCCAATTAATGAGCTGTTACAATTTAAGTATGCAACTATAGCAGGATTATAAAATAAATCACCTTCATATATTGGATTAGGCTCTATATCAACTATAGGCAAATTTACCCCTTTCCACAAACATAAATTGAATGAAGATAATGAATTGTTCTTTAATCTGTTTATGTTTAGTTTTAAATCACAATTGAGCCTAATTGCACCAGCTCTGGCCATTGCATATTGGAACATTTGGTTTCCTATCCTACCTTGTAAACTACAAATCATCTTATTTATTGGTATTATAATGTTTAATCATCCAAGACACATCAAATTTCCTGTGCATCCCTTCTGAACAATAATGAGAACTAATATCAGTTATATAATCCGCACTAAAACTCTTTCCGTATCGTGGATTATCCCAAGCTTTTATAGCTGCACTTTGAATTCCTGGACCAAGTAATTGACCTACCCATAGATCCTCACATGGAATTCTTAATCTTGGACAAACTGCTTTTTCATTTACGCCATTAGCAATAATTACTTCCGCGGCTTTTTTAGATAACCAATAACCACTACCACCGCTTGCCCAAGAAAATAAAGTCCCATAGACAACATTAGGCTTTCCTAATTTTTCGTTAAATGTTCCTACATAATCATACTCTTCAAAGCCAGAAGATAATAATCTTTCTAACATTACAAATGTATCGGTGTCACATTTGTAAACGTAATCATATCCATTAGAAAGAGCCCATTTCAATATTTCGAGGGTTTTATATGGAAGACTAAGATAATCATCTGGGCAGGGAAGTATAACTTCATCACTCTTGGGTTCTGCAGAACCTGCTCCTAAAAAGAATTTATAATCAACGTTATGACCACTTAACCAGGTATCCCTTACTGTTTGATTATAACCATTCTTTGAGTCCCTATTACAACTTGCTATTGCTATTAATACCTTCATTTTGTTTTATATATCACTATTAAAAATGCCATTTTTGACTTAACTTAAGACATTTTGGGGTCTATTTATATTCCCTAACTCTAGGGATTTTGATTTATCTATTATTTGTTGTTTGTCCATATTTTTGATTTTGTAATATAGATCTTCATTTACCCTCATATTTAGTCCATCCTTTGCATAATGGCTTAAATGTATAATAGGATAATTTATTTTTGGTAAATCTGTATCATTTTCTACCTTTAACGCATGCTTAATAATTTCTATTGCTGCTTTATCCTCCCAACCATATCTAAAGAAATCCTCTGGATAACCACCAAATTCCTCCCAATACCATTTCTTATCAAAAATTAATACTGCACCATATCCACATCCTTTTGTAAAGGTCTCAAATCTAAATACTGGATCCCTATGGCTTCCTCCACCATAGGTATAAAGTTGATTAAAATTCCTGCCTGCAAGAAATACTTGGGTAGCAGATTCGTGGAATATCCAATGATATAAATTAGAACCACCAGCAAATGGGTAATTACTATTCGCAACCTCTGTAAAATAATTTTCCTGGAATACCATATCTGCATCCATCAATATAATCTTCTCTCCTTCTGCAATTCTTGCTCCCACATTTCTACACCAACTAAGATTAAACCCTCTAGAATATGGATCTTTTATACCAACCCATCTCATTCCTTTCGATTTAACATATTCCTTATAAAATGCTCCATCTAATGTTTGCTCTACTATAATAACTTCATAATCCTTATAAGTTTGGTCCTCAATAGATTTAAGACATTGTGTAAAATTTCTTTGTCTGAATCCATCACCGCCTGCAACTGGAACTATAATTGATAATTTGCTCATACTAAATTTAATTTTTTAAACAATTCATTACATTTGTGTAGATTATCTTTGAATGGCAGTGGTAAATGGCAATCAAAAAACTCTTCTGCTATATAGTCATGCTTTTCTGGCCAACGAACTTTATCTAATCTATTTCTTGCTATTTTACCATCTATCCAACCTCTTCTCATTCCGACATATCGATTAACTTTTCCGTCCCACTGAAGATATTTGGAATAAAAGTATTGTTGGTCCGTACCATAGCCATGATTGGCTTTTTTCATACTTAACATAAAAGATTCCCAAGAAGTGTTTTCATTAATTCCTAATATTTCATTAAAGGTATTTCCTTTACCTGCCAAATAACACATAGGAAACATTGGTCTTCTTCTATAAAATCCGTGTTCCAAGACATCACTAGTATAACTAACAAAGAAATCCTCTGGTATCTCAGGGAGGTTTTCAGTATAATACTTTCTACTAATGGGAAGCATATCCAGGTCGGAGATTATTAAAGTATCCGTTGGAAATTTTGTTCCGGCCCATAATCTTATTGATTGAGCTTGATTAACAATATCCCATTCAGGCATCACAGGAACTTGAATAACCTGTCCATATTTAGATAGTTCTTCCACTCTTCCAGCTTCGCCTATAAAAAAAAGAACAGGCTCTATTCCTATTAAATCCCTCCATGCTTTGGAAACATAAGGCCAAAAATCCAAATATTTTGGATCATCATTCGAAGAAAGTATAGCTCTATTTAGTTTCATTTGGATCATTAAATTTTATTAAAAATCCATTATAAATTCTATTTTTATAGGATCTTAATGTGGATCTACTTATATCTAAAAAATTAGCTGCTTCTTTCACAGAGGAAAAATCCATAATTATATTGTCCTTTATTAATTGAACATTTATAGAATTAAGAGCTTTTTTCCCATAATTTGGATGATTCACTCCTCTTAATTGTTTTCCATATGCCGGATGATCTTTTCCGCGCAGCCCATATAATGGACTATTCATTCCCGAATTTTTTAATCTAATCTTTTCTTTTGTATCTTCATTTCTTTGTTTTCCTTTCCATTCGGGTATTTTTGTTTTATATAATTCTTTCATGGAAAGGGATTGTTTTTCTTTCGAGTGTTGGCTTCTTTCAATTCCTTTTGTTGGATTTATATACCCGTTTTGATATTTCTTCTTCCATAATAAAGATAAATTACCTTTTTGACTCTTTGAAAATTTATAACCTAACGGACTATTAGCAGTTTTATAAATATTATATCCTATATTTCTAATATAAGGTTTTTCTAAATCTAAATAATATTGTTCCCTTTCGATTAGGATTTTTTTATTTCTATCAGTATTTTCTATCACTAAAAAAATAAAATCTTCTCTCCCGTATTTATTCCAAGCATTTTGTAAATAGCTATTACTGTGTATATTTTTATCTAATTCATTAATATGTATATTCCATCTTTTATCTATATTAACAGCAGATCCAATATAAATTTTATTCGTGGTTTTATTAACTATTTTATAAATTCCAGATTTAACCATAATCTATATATCTAAATAATGTTGGCAATACATATATATCCAGGAGGTAATTTTATCTACATGTTATCCTGCTTGCTTGATGGTGATAAATTATAGGAGTTACATTTGGATATAACTTTTGTGAATGTGTATCTACAAAAACATATTCAGGTGGTAAATTATTAAATACTAATTCTGGATGTAGATCCAATGCCCTTTTCATATTGAATTGTTCCCAAGTCAAAGGGTTTCGTCTTTGCGCAGGAGTTTCAGTATTTATCTTAATCCATTCGTCTATAAGAGCAAGAATTTCTGGTGATTTTTTAAAGTATACTGTACCACTTAGTGGTTCATTCTTTCTCCATGGAAAATTTTCCAAACGGAAAGAAATATCACAATCTATTGTATCAAATAGTACTGGGGATGATCTAAAAACTGCATCAACATCAACATAAACAAAAGATGTGGAATCCAATTTTGTTATAGAATCCTTTATAAACTGGGCTTTGTAGTGAGTATTCTTTTCCCATGAACCTAACGAATCAATAAGTTCTAAATGTAGTGGAATATTAAAATCTTTACATGATTGTTGGAGATTTCTTGACAATGTTTCGTAATAATCATTCTTTGTTGCGTATGCAATTACCAAATAAGGGCTCATAGATATAACAATATTTACTGGTGGGCTATTAACTTCGTAATACTTTTATCAGTGTTTTTTAACAAAGTTTCAGATATTTTTATATATTTTCCTACGAAATTATATCTCTGGTTTTATATATAAGTAAAGATAAAAGTGACGAATGAAAGTACTTAAGAATTACTGGTTTTTACAAGACCCGATTGATGTTGAACATAAGTTCTATGTGCTGATGGATTTTTTGCAGTCAGTAGAGAAGGATCTTAGCGACAAAAAATACAATGAACAGATCCAAAAGATTAGAAGGATCCATGACGACTTAAAAACCTTCAAGGATAAGAAAAATCTATCTGATCGGACATTGGTCACCATGACGCAAACAGATTTAGAGCAATTAAAAACTTTTCAAGATCAGGTTACAGACAAAGAAGACGAATTAAAGGTACTTATCGACAACTCAATAGGTATACTGGATGGATTTCTAAGTAAAATAAATCCTCTTCTTCAGGAGATAAATGATTCTATAAAGGTCCATTCCTATGATGAAGCTAAAACATTTAAGGACCAAGGATTTTTGGTTTTACGTATTCCAAATAAAAGAATATTTAAAATATATTCTTGGATGTTCTCTTTTGTAAAGGTTAAGCAGAAAGATCAAATTGGTATATTAATTACTGAATTATTAGACCCTTTACCTAAATATAGCATATCAGATAAGAAGATAATGAAATTTTTCCAAAGCGAAATTAAAATCTACAATCCCTCATTAGATTCCTTTATATTTGCAGATTTGGATAAATCTAAAAAAGAAACGGAAGTAGGATTTGATTTAATGAAAGAAAGGGGAATACAATTTATTGTTGAGTCTTATCAGAAGTTCCTTTCTGCATAAAGATATTTTTCGCCTGTTCGATAGTTTTAAGGAAATCATCTTTTTCGATCCCATATTTTTTGGGATCGAAATTTTCTATTGTGGAAATATATTCTGGCTCCACCGCAGAGCCAGTTTGCGGTACTATTTTAATATCATTTTTCTTTGGACTAAAATAGATGTCATATTTCTTTTTACCAGCCCTTATATTTTCAAAACAAAGAACATAGCCATCTGGATATATGGTTAATTGAAAATCCGCTTTTGAATCCAAAAAATCTTCTATAGCTTTCATTAATAAATTAAGTTCCTTTGAACGAAGATTCCTAATTGAATCCACTGATCCCGAGCCAGTCAAGGATTTTATAATCACCTTTATATCTTCTTTATCCTGTTCATCCATGTTTTTTAACATAATCTCTACATCTGCAATAAAATCGGTTTTGTTATAACCAACACGGGGATCATATACACCAGCATACTTAAATGGTAATATATCATTGGTTTCTTGTGACCCAGCAGATGATGATTCAGTTAATTCAGTAAACGTCTTTAAATGCTTCATTAATCCTATATATCAATAAAAAACTCTTGCTAAAGTACGATATATAGTTAAAAGATTAGCCCCATGATAACTAGGTATAACGAATTTCTAAATCCTAAGAAACCAGTGGCATTGATGGAGAAAAAAGAGTATTTCGCTCACATAGATGGGATACAAACTCACATTGATGTGATGATTTTAGAGGGGAGGACAAAAGAAGAAATAAATGAAGGCCTTGGTGAAATATTTTCTGCACTAGGCGGTGGATTTAAGAAGACTCTTTACCAATATGCTGCTGGATGGGTATTAGGAAAACTAGGTTTACCAAAAGAAGGATGGATAATGGAATTGGCTACTCAAATAGTTTCTGAAATAGAATTTACATCAATAGGTAATTACTTCGGTGATGGTTCCTGTAAATATTGGGCAGAAGCAATTCAGCATGGTTTAGTGAATTTTATAACTAATGAAGGTGCAAATCTTATATTGGGAAGTTTAAAAATAGCACCTTCAAACCCAGCACAAAGGGGAGGTATTTCTAATACCTTTATTAAAACAATAGCAAACTCTATTGGTATGTCATTAATTAATAGTGATTTTTTATCCAAAATAGAAGCTGAAATAGAAGGTAAAATTTGTGGTAAAGGTGCTCCTGGTTTTTCTGATATTTTTAAAGGGAAAACTGCAGATCCTGCAGCTAAACAAGAAATGAAGGACCAATTACATCAAGCATCTAAAGATGACCCTTCTGTAATAGGACAAGCAAAAGGAATGGGTCTATTGAGTTTCTTAGGAATTGGCGGAGGTAGTGGTGCTACAAATACTTCTAAACCAACTACTCCTAGTGCACCAACTGATGGAAACGAAGGGTAATAATACATATATACAGTATGAACCAGAAAAATGTTAAGAAAAGAGAGGTGCTAGAATTTAAGGATTTCTTAAAAGTTATAAATGACCCATGGAATCCAAAAAATCTTAGTAAGGAAGATCGTACTGGATTTCATACCATAAAAATAGAAAGACCTTGGCAATACATGGATTGGGTAGATCCTATATTTAACCACACCTCTAAAATTATGTACGCAGCACCAGCAGTAACAACAGAATCAGGAACCCCTCCGGAATTAGGCGGAATCACTGAATAAAAAAGATATATAAGTAAATAAAATAACTACAAAAATGGCTAAAATATTCTCATTCGACGAATTTTGCGAGGAAGTTCTACATATGGACGGAGCAGGAGAAGAAGGCGGTGAAAAAACCGATGACTACTACGGTGGCGGTGACGAAGATGCTACCGAAGGTGCTGAAGATACAGATGCTACTGAAGGCGATGAAACCGAAGATGCTACTGATGCAGATGCAGATGCTACTGAAGGTGATGAAGCCGATGAAGCCGAAGATACAGATGCTACTGAAGATAAGGGATCTAAGAAAAAGAAAGATAAGAAAGACGCTAAAGGTGGCGGAGATTTTGACTGGACTAAAGAAGAAACCGAAGAAGAAGAAATAGAAGAAGAAGGTGGTGATTTCTTTGAAGATGGTACAGAAGATGCTGGTGACGAAGTTGATGAAATTGACGATTCAGAGGATGAAACAGCACCTGGTATAGAAACTTTCGACGAGTATTTCGCATAACAAAGTTATAGTTTAACTTATTAAACTGGACTCTCCAAATCGAGGGTCTTTTTTAATTTTCGGGGATATATAATTATAATTATCTCGAATGGAAAAATCAATTAAAGATTTCGTATTTAAAGGAAAACCTAAGGTGAAGAAGGAAAAACCAAGTTCATTGATTGTCCTTACTACTAGATTGGGTAAAAGTGGAGCTATTGCCCCAACTGTAAAAAAACTTGTTGATAAATGCAAGAAAAGGGGAATAAGATGTGTAGTTATTGATACACCCTATGGAGTAATAGAAAAAACAGAAAAGGGAACATATTTAATAGGTAATAAAGGAGAAGAAAAAACTGAAGTTGATGTATCTAATACTATGATACTACCTAGGAGATCTTCTATTGAAAATACTGCGGCTGTTAAATTTTTCCAGAAATTAGAAACTATAGGATTTACCGCAATCAATTCACTAAAATCGGTTTTGATGTGTGAGGATAAATTGGAGACTTGTGAAAAACTATCAGAAAGAGGGATACCAGTACCAAAAACTTCATTAATATCAAACATAAAGAGTGTAGATAGTGCAGTTGAAGAAATTGGTGGAAGATTTCCAATCATCGTTAAATTACTTAATGGTACAAAAGGTATAGGAGTTTTTCAGATAGATTCGCACCCATCCCTGATATCCTCGCTTCAAACAATTTGGAAGCTTTCCCCGAACACAGAATTACTTTTACAAGAGAAGATTGAAGCTGAATACGATTTGCGTATTCACGTTTTAGGCAACCGTGACGGCAGCGACGAAGGATACAATTATGAAGTTATTGGGGCGATGAAAAGGATTAAAATTGAGGGGGATTTTAGGACCAATTTCTCTCTTGGAGGAGCAACAGAAAAGGTTGAATTAAGCCCAGAAGTAGAGAAGATTGCTATTAAATGTGCAAAGGCAACTGGGTGTGGTTGGTGCGGGGTGGACATCATAGTAGAGTCAGAAACTAAGAAACCTTATGTATTGGAAGTTAATGCTTCTCCTGGAACAGACGGTATAGAAAAAACTACAGGCCTGCCAATAACAGAGATAGTATTGGACTTCTTAGCCAATAAAAAGAACTGGAGTCATCCAACAAAAATCATAGGATTTAGAGAAATTTTTACCGTGAAAGGTGTGGGTGATTTTGTAGGAAAATCTGATACTGGTAATGGCGCTATATCTTGTTCCTTACATGCAGATTCTTTTGAACAAATAGGTAAAGAAATTATTTGGAGTATTGGAGATAAGGAATATAAGAATAAGATAGTAGAATATTCTCACCCAGAAATTGGGGCAGAGACAGAAAAGAGGCCTGTTATTTTACTTGATGTGGAATTTGAAGGAACTACATATACAGAGGTTAAATTTTCTGTAGTTGACAGAAAAACAAAAAGTACACCCCTATTAATTAATAGGTCCTTCATGGATAGAGCAGGATTAGTGATCGACCCAAGTAGGACCTTTATAGTTACAGATAAACCTGAAGAATATGACCCAGCATCAGCTAAGGAAGGTTCAAGAGGTGGTATAATACTTTCTACCGAGTAATAGAAAGAAAATGATCAATTGCTTCCTGTCTATAATTTTCAGGATTAATTACAATTTTCTCGTTTTTTAATGGATGCTTCTTACGAGTTAAGATTTCATCTGGTATAAGTCCTCTAAAGGTTTCTTTGAGGACTTTTTTATCTGTTCTCATTCCTAATGGAAGACTTAATGCAAATGAAACAATCTGTAAATTAAGGAATGGATTTCTTAATTCTAATGTATGAGCCATTGACATCTTATCTAATCTTGGAAGATGATAATAAGTTAATTCGTGGAATATATCACTTTTCTGGGAATCATATTCGTGGATCCTTCTATATCCACCAAATAATTCATCTGCTCCATCCCCTGATAAAACTATTCTTGTATTAGTTCCTTTTTTGATTGCATCAAATAACATGTATTGAGGTACAACACTTCCTAGATCAACAGGGGATTCATTCCAATGTGAATATATCTCATCTAATTTTTTACTAAAATTTGGGTCCTCGGAATTCATATTGTAGTCCAAGAAATTAACCTTGATACCCCAATATTTTTCACACATCCTTACATACTCATCATCAGGACCATTCTTAATAGAATACCAACTAACATCTGCACCGAGCTTTAAAAGTAATCCTCCTATAATACTAGAATCCAGTCCACCACTTAATAGAATAGAGATAGGATAATCTAAGCTTAAAAGTCTATTACGTGTTGAATTTTCAAGCTTTTCCCAAAGCCAATCATATACATCATCTTCTGATTTAAAGATGCTAAAATCAAAAGTAAACTGATAATACGGACCGTATGTTTGCTTTATTTCTGGAGTCTTTAAATTCCAGAAATATATTAAATTATTTTTAAGTTTTGTTATGTTTGTAAAGGGTGTAGTCTCATTTGGAATATACCCCCATTTCTTAACTCCTCCTATAAATTCCTGGTTTATCTTTGTGTTTTCATTTATCAATCCTTTTGTCTCTGAACATATTTCACCTTTCTCATTTGTATAGAGACATTTTTTACCAAGGGGATCTGTAAATGCAATTACATTACCTTTCTTGGTATCAATAATACAAATAGCCCAAAAACCATCCCAAGATTGGATATGAGGAGTATATAGAGCATAAAACATTTCAGAATCCCCTGTATAACTAGAAAATAAGGATTTTAAATATTCAGTATCGGAAGTATATTGTTTTGGATAATTAAATATTTCTCCATTAAACAAAAGATATTTTCCTTCACCTAAATCAAGGGGTTGTTCCCATCGATCTCCTACTGCAGTTTGTATTGGTAATCTATGATGAACCATATTTAATCCATTTGGTCCATCCACTTTGCTGTATTCAATTCCTCTATGCGAAATTGAATCAATTCTTTGTTGGGATAAATTATATCCTATTAATATTCCACACATGTTATTCTAGTTTCCAATTCTTTTAAAAAGTTAGTGAAATTATCTTCTGAGACCTTGTCAAAATTATTTTTGAATCTATTTACTTTATACCCCATTCTATCCATTAGGTTATAGAAATGATTAAATAAATCAATCTCCTCCTGTACTCGGGAATCATCTCCATCCCAAATATCTTTCCTTCTCTCTTGGGTAGAAGTTCCTTCAATGGCTACAAAATAGCTATCTAATAATAATCCACTCTTTACAATCCATCTTATTTGTTCTTCTGCTTCCCTAAGGGTAATTCTATTTTGAAATACTCCCCATACAGTATTGGATATTATTCCACGATCAACTACAAAGCAAGGAGTTGATCTCATCCATCCGATAGGAAATTGTTCTTTTAAAAATCCATCCCTATTTAATTGATGTAGCATTAATTCTTTTCCAAGTCCTAAATAATGGGTATCCGGAGAGTCTCTTTTTAAATTCAATCCACTAAAGGCTTCATTAAATTCAAACTTGAATGTAGGAAAAACCTTTTGTGAATTTATCAAAAAGCTTTTTCCTGCCCGCCTATTTCCTTCGACCACTAGTAACATAGTTATTAAATTTTATTTCTGATGATTTATTAAACATTATTATTCCTTTTCTATATAATTCCTCTAATTTCTCAACCCTTAATAATATTGGATCAATTAATTTATATATTAAATCATTTTTAATACAGAAATCCATTGCCTTATTTTTTTTAGAAACTATATCTTTACTTTTCCATAATGGTTTTGGCTTACATTCGACCATAAATTTAGAATTTAATATGAAATCTGGAAAATAATTTCTATTAGATCCTTTATAATCAATATATTGAATTCTATATTTAACACTTTCCCCACATTCCCATTTCATATTAAATCTTTCTATATAATTAATCATAAAAGATAGTTCTCTTAAACTCCTGAAATACCATCCTTTATACCACCCTGCCCATCCATTACCGGATTTTTTTGGGGATGGCTTTCCATACATAGAATTATTTTCTCCCCTGCTCTTTAATGATATTTTTTCTTTCCATTCTAGAATTTTTTTATTCCCTTCTATCTTCCCATATCTATTTATAAACTCCTCTAATAAATGAGTACCAAATCTAGGGGATTTTTCTCCTGTTTTACCAAACATGGGATTCTTTTCTCCTGATATATTCAATTTACCATTTTTATAAAGACTCTTAATTTTATTACTCATATTATCCTTCATCTCTATCGAATGGCTCTTTCCCTGAAATCCATTAACTGCCTTTCCCTCCTTAATCCTTTGGTCTAAATTCTTAAATTGTTTAATAGCATTACATTTTTTACAATTGGTATTTTTATTAGCAGCATATTTTAATGCCCATTTGGTAGAGTATGTAATTTCATTACTACATAATGGACAATTTCTTTTATATTCCAGTTCTTCTTGCTTCATCTATAATTATAGATTAAACCATAAATAAAGTTTCAATCTGGATAAATACTTCATGAAACATTTGAAATTATTCGAAGAACTTAGTCCATATACAGAGTTATTAATATTCGGGGATCCATATATTGAATTAGGTGAGGAATGGAAAAATAAGATAATACAATATCTAGGATTAAATAATCATCCTGATTTAATTCAGGATAATGATGATTACCAAAGAAATTATTTATATTGGGCTACGCCAGAAACTGAATGGGATGAACAAAATAAGCATTTCAATAATATAGAAACACAATATGGAATAGTTATAATAGGAGGATTTAAAAATGCTATTTGTATAGTAAGAAAAGAGTTAGGTTTTTATGATAAAGTTAAGGAAGAATATTTAAATGTTTCATTGGAGAATTATTTTAATAGAAATAGAAAATTGATAGATAAAGCAATAAAAAAACAAGAATCTTTATAACCAATATAGCTACTTTAACAAAATTAAAACGCCTTAGATTATTTTATTCAGAACTTTTATATTATATTTGTAATATGAAAAGAAATTCTCTGTTAGTTTCGATGGTAATTTTCTTTATAATATTCGGAGCAATATTGTTCTTTGGAGAAAGACGAGAACTTATTTTAGGTATTCCTAGAATATACTTAAAAGACCCATCATGGGTAAAATCCACAATTTATTACCCTTTCAGGAAGAAGAAAAATATAACTGCTAGTGGATATAAATTCAAAAGTAAAATTTCAGACACGACTAGAATAATAGCAATTAGTAGGGATTTACAAAAAAAATTCCCGTTCCATACTAAGGTCCTATTAGTTGGAACGGGAGATGATGATGGTATTTATAAGATTGAGGATTTAATGAATTCCCGCTTTAAAGGTCGTATAGATATACTTGTAAATGGAACACATAAATTAATAATGTATGATTCTATAAAAATATACGAAATTAAAGAAGAGTATTTTAGATTACAACACTGATGCAAACTTCTTCTGGAATTCCCTAATCTCATCAGTATTTGTCATTTCATCGCTTAAATCTTTATCTAGATTATGTTTTTTACCTTTATCCCAATATGGACTATGTGCAACAGAATAAGCCATTGAAAGTAGTTTCACTTGTTCTGGTGTCCAATTCATTAGCTCCCTGTATAATTGTTTATTTCTACTACCATCACCATAAATATCTTCCACTAATTTACTTAAATATGCAGCATACTTTGATGGTAAATTATCATTCTTTATTAGATCTACAATTTTATCCTGTGTTCCATCCTCCCATTTACAAACACCTGCCTTTAAATCAAATGTTCCCATTTCTTTATCAAATGTTCTCATGACTGCTCCATTCTCAAAGAATCTAGCACCTGTCCCACTAGCAATACAAGTAGCACCATCTTTACCATAGTTTTCATTCTTCTGAGCCCCCATCTTAGTTAATTCATCTATTAATTGCTGTATCTTATATCCTTTAATAGCATCATTTTTTATCTTTGCTACATCCTCCTGTGGAACTTTCTTTAAATTTGCTTGTTTAGAAATATTATTTGCCTGGTCTACATCAATTTTTGTAGCCCTATTCTTTTTTGGATTTCCCCCTCCTTCTTGCTCCCTGGTACCTAATACAGTTTTAGCAGCCTTCATATCAAATTGTTCTGATACCCTATTAAACATCTCAAAAGAAAACGTTCTTTTTTCCTGTATTTTACCATCGAAAGAATTAACCTTATCTATAAGTTCTTGTGTTATATCAGATGTATTATCCGTCATTTTAAATCCGGCTTTTAATGCCTTTACTATTCTTTCTGTTGTAGGGCCAAATTTACCGTCTCCCTGAAATTTAACAAATTTCTGGAATGTTTGTTCGTTTTTAAATCCATCAAGATTACCAAATTTGTTGATTACTAAAGATTGGAATTTAGAAACATTTTCATCCTTTACTCCTTTCTTTAATCCAGCCTTTATTGGAGAATCAAGTTTTAAATTGTTTTTAACATCACTCCCAGCATCGGTTGTTGTATTTTGTATTGCTTTCCTATTTTGTATTGAATAATTTTCTACTTTTTGTCTGGCATTATTTCCTTGTAAGATTAGATCAAAAGCTTCTGGGCTCTTACCTTTTATACTATTTTTACTTTCTAGATCATCTAATTCATGATTATATTGGTCTCTAAATTTCTTTTCTAATGAAACATAATCCTTTAATTTTGTTTCGTATCTTGTAATCAATCTATTAACACTCTCTATACTTTCAGGATCTTGTGTTTTTAACTGGTCCCTCATAGTTTTAATATCGGATGCCAATGCAACAAATTGGTCTTCCATTTTAAAAGACCCAAAATTAGCCTGATTTGGATTAGCAGCACCGATCGCTATTTTATTACGAACTGCATCTACTCTACCCATTACATCTTCGCAACCATCTATTAATTCTACAAAAATTCTTCTCTTAATCCGGTCAGTTGCTCTTTCTTTTCCTTCCTTTTGTTTATCCTCTGCTCTTTGTAAGTCTGATTTTAATTTATCTAACGATTGGTTATCATCCTCACCCAAATCTTCTTGTTCTAATAACATAGCTTCATAAGCATGGAAATTAGTAAAATCCCCAAATCCCTTGTTAGGGGTCTCTGCTGGCTTTTGTACCTTCTTTGGAGTAGCAGCAGCCATGTTGTTTATGTTCGATTGAAGTACATCTACTTGTGGTTTAATATATGCACCAAGATCTGGAATTTCCATTGTTAGTGCATCTGGAAATTTAGATAAAGCATCCTGATACATCTTTAAAGCCTGATCCTTTGCAGATATAAAATCTCCATAAAATTTAGCATCCTCGTCACCATTAATAACGGATGTAATCGAATCTAACCCAGTAATGATACCTTTTATAAAAGCATCCATCGTTTTTGTTCCTGATAAATCAGAAAGGCCTGGTATTTGATTGCTGGAAACAGCTGGGGAATTTACATGGTATGCAGATAGTAGAGTTAATAAGTTACTTGCTATAACCTTACAAACATATATAATGTCTTTTGGTGCTACTGCTGCAGGTTTAGCTTGATTATTTTGTTCAGGCTTTTGCTCTGGTTGCTTATCATCCTTTTTTTCAACAGAAGCTTGTCCAGAAGTAGAAGTAGAAGTATTATTTACTGCCCCATTATTAGCCGGAGTTGGCTGTTGTTGTGGTGTTTTTAAAGGAGTAGCAGGCTTATTCCCTTGAGCCGGCTGTGATGTAGTACCGCTAGCTCCATTATCCTCCGCTTCATTTAATGGTACTAAATGGGTATAGTTTTTAGCTCTTTCTAAAAGCTTATCAAATGTTGGGTTTGATATATAATCTCTACTTGACCTTATCATTTTATTATCGTATTTTATTTTACCTCTGTTGAATTCACTAAACGACCAATATAGTCAACCTTCATTCTCATATAGTTTTTGAAAGCTTCTAATCTATTTTCTGCCGCTTTCTTATTTCTCTCAATCTCTTCTATCTCCACATCATAGATTGGTGCATTAGCAGCATATCTATTTTTCTCGGTATTTAGGAATTTCTTTCTTGCATTAAGTTCGCTTATTAATTCCTTGTGTTCGTCTAGGTATCTTAATTTAATAGCAAAACCATCATGTTTCCATTTAATAAGTTCTTGCTCTGTTCTTCCTTGTAAGTATTGTATAAAAAATTCCCATTTAAGACAATATGGTTTTTCTATTTTATATTCACCTATTTCAGATATTTCTTCTAATTCACCATCCTGGTCTGTCTTATTTCCAGTGGCAGGTAAAGTATTTCCTAAAGATTTTCTAAGATTTTCCATATCCAAAAATTGTGCCTGATAAGTATCTGCATACTGGCCATTATGGTGTCTTTTAGCTACCTTGTAAGCATAATCTGCAATAACCTTATCTGCATTGGCAGCTTCTTTATTATAGTATTCTGCTAACTTTCTATCTTTTTTTATTATCCTCATTAGATCATCCTGTAAATTAGCAATTTGGCTATCCCTTGATTTCTCAAAGGCATCCAATGCTTTTTTACTAATAAGTGCCTTTTGTTTTAACAATGGACTTACTCCGGGGGCTTTTACTTTTTTCCTAGAATCTAAAGTCTGGGCCATAAAGATATTAAAACTTAGTTCATCTGTTTTGTCTATAAAATCTTTTTCTACCTGTATCATCTTACTGATGATAGTTTTTATTTTAGACGAACTAGTAGTAAACATAGACTTAATTCCACCAGATATTGTATCCAGTAGATTTTCGTTTATGAATTTTTCATATTTAAGTAATTTTTTCTCCATTTTCTACTGGTTCTGGTTTTTTTGCAACTGGTGCTCTCTTTTTCTTTTTCTTTTTGACTACACCTTGATAAGGGGGAAATTGGTAATCAATTAATTCCTTTTTAATCTTATCTAATTGTTCCGTATAATATTTAACAGCATCCTTTAATTGATCTGTACTTCCATCAGGTGCCAAAGAATTAACACTATTTATTTTACCTTCTATTCTTTTTATAGCAGTACCTTTCTTAGCAACGAAAGAAGATTCCCTCTTAGAATGTTCCGATTTATTAGCGGAAGGATTTAATTCTTCTTGGTTTATCATTTCATAAAGGCCATTCTTGTACTTGGTAGCTACAACATGCGCATCCTTCATTTTAGCTTCTGCATCTCTAAATACAATAGATTTCCATTCTGGTCCCGGATCATATTTAGATACCTTTTGCTGTATTTCCTGTGCTTGATTTTGAACTACCTCTGCTTCCTTTTGTGCTTCCTCTGGAGTACCAAATATCTCTCCTACTTTTTGTTGTATATGAGAATTATCCTGATACTTTGTTAATTTATATTTATTATCAGCCCTTCTTTTCTTAGCTTCTGCAGAATCCCTTGACCTTTTGAGGTTATAATAATCTGCTTTTCTATTACTACCTTTAGTTATAATATCAACCTCTTTTTCCAAATCATCCATTATGGAATTATAAGATCTAATTATTTCTCTCATTTGAGATTCTAATTCTTGTAATCTAACCTGTACTAGACCCATTCTACTCTTGTCCTGGGCTTTAAATTTTAAATGAACAAATTCCCTAAATAGTTGGGTATATTCAGTTTCAATTTTGTTTTCCCTATCTACAAACTTATTTTCGGTCTCGTCCATCTTTTTAAGAATAGTATCTAATTTTGATACATCTCCACCTAAATGCTTAGAAAGACCATTCATGATTTTACTCCCCCAACCTTCTTTTACTGCTTGTACTGATTCCCTTAAATTATAAATTGTTGAATCTGGATATTTTGTATTTCTGAGATATTCTGCAGCTAATTCTACTTCTCCATAACACTCTATAAGAGCTAATTTACAATCCTCGTAAGATTTGAGATTATTGATGAAATTCATTAGGAACTATGTTTTTTATATATATCTAATTTTTCAGTAAAGGATACTCATAAAAAAAGTCCTAGATTTCTCTAGGACTTCTAATTGCGTACTAATCGAGGTTACGATTAAACGATACCAGCAGCTGGCATAGTAACATAGAATGTAAGGTACATAGTTTGTGGGTGATGTCCCGCTTCAACCAATGCATACCTAGATTTTACTGCGATTTTTGGTGACATAGTACCTTCAGAAATTGTCTGAATTGATTCTGCCATCATATAAGGCATAAATTTCATACCAGGTTCGTCGTCTCCACCTTTTCTTCCTACTAATACCCTTGTATCAGAGTATTTCATATTCTGGTCGACATAAACTGTCATACCTGCTATAGCACCTACAGGGTAAAGTGTACCGTTGTTCTGAGTAAGTGTGTTAGAGAATGGTGCGAATGTGAACTGACTGATGTCCTGTAATGCAGAAGCAATCTGTGAGTTACAAACTACGAAGTTAGCTGGTCCTCTCCTACCTCTGTTAGCAACTACGTTAGCAGCAGCTAATAGCCTAGAGAATAATCTCCTCTGAACGGTAGACTGGTTTTCGTAACCACCGGTTGCTATTTGGCCAGGTGTAGAAAGAGTGATAAGAGATTCACCTTTACCGATATAGCTAGCAGTAGAACCACCACCTGCACCAATACCAAGGTTAATGTTCATGTTCTGTCCTTCTACAGTGTAGAATTCATAGTGATTTGACCAACCAAGTGCAAATGCCCTAGAAAGGATGTGTTTGTTAATAGCCTGAGATACTTCGTTAACAAGAGAGTTTTCGATCATAGAAACTACGTCAATACCAAACTGCTTGTTAAGATCTTGTATCTGTTCAGTTGTAACACCTGCAGCTATCTGGAATGTACCAGCTTCAACGAATTTAGTGAAGGTGTTAAGCGCCATTGATTTGAAGTAGGTAGTTTCACCAACACCTCTAGCCATTGGGTCATAAGCAACTGTACCATCAACGTAAGGTCCCTGCCAGTTGTTAGTATTTGCAAGACCAGCACCAGTAAATCCTTGAATGTGATCTTCAAGAGCTTTAACAAGAGCTGCTGAACCTGAAGTTGAATCAACCGGGGTAGCAGAAGTTACTGTTAAAGTTGTTCCAGAATAAGTAGCTGAGTAAATATCAGCAGTACCAGTAGAAGGGATAGCAGTATTAATAGACTGTCCATTAGTGATACCCTGTACCCTAAATATTGGATAACCATCGATCCTAGAGTTACCTACGAACTGAGCATAAATCACAGCAGTACCCGTTGAAGCAAGGTTATAAGTAGTTGCTGCAAGACTAACACCAATAGCATAAATTGTGCCTGTTGTTAAGTTAGTTGCAGGGGATGTACTACTAGTAGGAACTTTAATAAGATCAGGAGCATTAGCTGTATAAGTAGTAGTAGCATCAGAAGATACACCACCAAGCTTACCACCAGCATATACGTAATCTAAATAGCTAAGAACGCCTGTTGGTCCTTGCATAGGTATAACTGGAACGATGTCGAAACCGACAGTCTTTGCAGCTACCTGAATAGCAAGAGGAAGTAAGGATGGGAATTTATCACCTGATCCAAGACCTGAACCTGAATAGGAACCGCCAGCATAGAATGCAGCAGGACCACCGGAACCGCCATTAGCAGAACCACCATAAAGGTTACCAGCAGGAGCAACGTTACCCATACCGTTCAATACACCTAGGGAGTTATAAGCACCAGCAGACTCGTTTAAGGAGTGGTAGTGGCAATAAGTAGATAACCAGTCTATTTTAGACCTATCAGTTATCCCGGTTTTACTTTCGATAATGGGTGCCCATGTATCGTAGATTTCGTGATGATTAATAAGATTCATTTTATATGAATTATTTTATTTATTTTTACTTTCTGAACCTAATGTCTAATTGTGCAGCTATGTTGTTGATATAATCAGAACCATAAGCTTTACCATTTTGACCTGAGATTACTTTTTTACTTTCGTCTAACTGCTGAACATTCTTAGCTGGTACTTTAATTCCCCTTGATTTCCAGAAGTGATTGATTTGGTATGGAGTATCAAGCCTATAAGACGTACTCTGTGCAATGATTGATGCCTTCTGGCCTTCATTCATTACTTCCCATGCTCCTTTAAATTCCTCTGGCATCATATCAAGAAATTTCTCACCAGACCTTGCCTGCTCTGTTAGAGCGTTGCCCATGATGTCAATTACTTCTTTTTCGGATGAATAATTGTTCTCATTAAGCGCTTTTGTCACCTTTTGTTTTTCGGCTTCGTTTAGAGATAAAAATCCAGTTTTAACGTCGTTATTCACTAACTTTAAGAAACCATATCTTTTCTCATTTATTATCTCATCTGTCTTTTGTTTATTGACAGATTCTATTAGACTATCTATTTTAGTAGAAATTCCTTCATAATTTCCAGAGAATCCTGAAACCCTCTTATTTTCGGAAATAGCTTGAGTAATTTCTTTTGTCAAATTTTTGTTTCCTTTTATGTGGTTCATTGATTCTGCCAATGCTTCTGCATAACCAATATTGTTACCTAATTTTTCTGATAAGTAATCAGAGAACTGAATGCTCTTGTGTAGGTTTTCTGCAAGATAGTCAGCAAATGCTAGACCCTGATTAACCTTTTCTCCAATGCTTTCAGAATATCTAATACCCCTGTCCAAATTCAATGCTAAATACTCACCATAAGAAATACTCCTATCTAGATTTTCAGCAAGGTAGTTTTGGTAAGAAATAATCTTGTTCATATTTTCGGTAAGATACTCACCATATGTCATACTCTTATCCAAATTCTCTGCAAGATATTCACTATACCTTATATTCTTATCTACATTTTCTGCAATGTATTCTGTGTAAGATACTGCTTGCCTAATTTTTTCTTCTAATGTAGCAAATTTAGCAACACTATTATCTACATTTTCTGCAATGTACTCTGCGTAAGAAATATTGTTATCAAGATGCTCAGCCAAATATTTAGAATATGCTATTACCTTTTGTATAGTTTCATTCATTTTCCTATTCTCGGTAACTGAACCTTCTAGATGTTCTGAAAGATATTCACTATACTTAATAGATGCTTCTAAATTTTCAGCAAGATAGTCACAATATTTTTCTAGCTTAGAAATTCTTTCTTCTGAACTCATGCTACTAGTCTTTTCTGTTTTATCAGTTTTAGCTTTTTCATTAATCTTAACTGGTACCTTAGTAGTCTTCAAAGAAGATAGAGAAGCTTTAAGTGAAGCCATCTCCTTTTGAAGTAATTTGGTATATTCATTAAGTTCTTCCGCAGTAACAAAATTTTCCATGCTCGATTGCTTATTTGTAGTATTTTCTTTTTTGGATAGCAATTTTGCTATTTTCTCTTGATCTTTGATTCTATATATCCTAATATTAGAATCATTTTTCAATCCAAAATTCTCATTAATAACGGAAAGCCCATTAATAATGGAATCTTTCTTATTTTTTTCATTTAATCCAGATCCAAAACTTTCATAAACCCTACCTAATTGAGCTGTTTCAAATCCGGGATCTGCTACTAGGTCATATGTAAATATCCTTTTGATCTCTACTCTTTTATTAGCACCAACTACACCTGCAGCTCTCGAAGAAATAGAGATCGGTATTCCTGCTTCTACTAAGGATCTAGCAATCTGCCCTGCTGGGGTATCCAAAAGTTTAACTCTAATTCTAACAGTCCTATCTTCTTTGTTATAAACAAGCTTCTCAATAACATGAGAAAGGTTTTTCAAAGAAACATCAAATTCTTTTGGATGATCTAATTCACCACAAAGCCTTCTTTGGTTGATCTTCTCGTTTAAATATTCAAGGTGAGGAAGGTATTCACTTTCCTCATATATCCTTTGATTGGAATTTTCCTTACCAAAAACTGCAGCAACACCTTCTAAATAGATGTCATTGGAGTTTTGGCTTCTCTCTGTTTTTAAATTAGAAAGAGATCTTTCCAATATTAAAACGTAATCCTGGTTTTGGGCCATTAGTTTTTGATATTATTTAATGTATATATCTATTTTCCTATGTCTATTTTTCCGAGGGTGTTATTTCTCCTCGCCTGAATTTTTTTTAGCTGCTTGTATTTCTGGCTTAGTGTCACCACCCTCTAATTCACTAGAAGGATTTTCGATTTCTTCTATCTTTTTGGGATCCATGGAAGCTAAATATTTACCAAAATTATTTTCGTTGCTATCTAATGATTTTGTAGCATCTTCTATTAATGTTTTAGCTTCATCTGCAGAAGTTCCAGTTGGGGTTTCTTTTCTTTGTTTAAAGTTTGGAAATGCTTTTATGTCTCGAACCATGTTTGTTCCCCAATCATAAGCTTTTACTGATAAATTTCCATCACCGCCTTCTTTAGTGTATTTGCTTTTTATATAAGACCAAGCAGAAATGGCTTTATTTCCATCTATAGTATATCCTCCCTTAATATAACATAGTGACTGCATAATTGCTAAAATATCATCCCTACTAACAAATCCATCTAGAGAATGTACAAGACCTACTGCTATAACATCACAGAATTTTTTATCTATGAAGCCACCTTTGATATTAATTTTTACTGTATTTCTACCTCCAAATAGTTCATGTGGCAAAAAACCAACTATAGCGCTATTAACTAAAAAGTGTGTCATACTCTCGTCATAGTTTATAGGATATGTACCATCTGCCATTGGTTTAAATCTTTTTATAGATTCATCTGGACCTGCTGGTTTAGCCGGACCTGTTGCACCTGTTGCACCTGCTGTACCAGCAGGTCCAGTAGGTCCCGTAGAACCCCCATTACCACCAATTGATTTTATTTTGTCTGATACTTTTTTACAAATTAGATCTGCATCACTAATAATTTTTTGGTCCTCTTCAAATATTTTTTTGCTTTTATCGAAGACTTTACCAAAGTCTTCGAATTTTAGGGTTTCCTCTTTTTTAGATGCTTCTACTTCAAATATTTTAGTAGATAATATAGCTTTAACATTTTCCGCAACTTTTACTCCTGTATCAAATTTCATTATACCATTAAACATTTCCTGTGTTAATACAGAGCTAGAAAATTTATCATTCTTAGTTATTACACTATAGGCAGCATTAGCAACGGTAGAAGTAAATTTACCATACTTACCATCTGCTCCCCCATGTTTCATTAATTGATCCTTAATACAAGCAATACCCATCAAATGAGATTGCAATTTTTTAACCTCATCACATACATGTAAAGATATAGCAATTGGAAATTTACAATTTCCTGGATTAATGTTAGTTTGTTTCTGCCCACTATTTTTGTCCATACCAGATGAACCTGTTTTTGGTGTATTAATTGGTGGGGGGGGTGGAATCTTAGTAATTTTTTGTTTAATTGCATTTAACGCATCCCTTTGCCTCTTAATCTCGTCAATAAGATTTTCACATGAAATTCTAAAATCTCTACCCTTCATTTTACCCCCTGCAGTGTTTATCTTACCTTTAATAAGAAAACCTTTCCTTTTTCTATCAACCTGAAGTTTTTTTGCATTTGCTAGAAATTCTGCTGCCTTTGATATAATAGATTTCGCTTGTGCATCTCCTGCAACATTAGGATCTAATAATGGAGCAGTTGTTTCAGAATTAAAAGTAGTAGCCATATCCATTACATGGTTTGCTAATGTTACATACCACTTATTGCTAGGCGTATCATCTGCATCATCTGCATCAGATCCATCATCTGTGTCATCATCTGTGTCATCATCATTACCACCAGGAGATTTAGAGGTGCCTGTATTTTCTAAGTATCCGTGGTCTTCTCTTAATAAGGCTTCCTCTACAGCTTTTACTTGTTCAGTCTGAGCATATTTTTGCTTACATGAATTAATTATTTCATCTAATTTCTTTTTGATGTCTCCAAACTTATTATTAACATCTGGTACCTTCATTAATGTATTAAAAACATTAGCTATATAATCATTAGCAGCCCTTTTAGAATTATCGTCAGGAAAAGTAACACTTCCAACTATATTGATCATTGATTTCCTTACTTCATCTAAATTATTAGCATTTTGTAAATCCTTAGTAGCTGCATCAAAACCAGATGAAGTATCATTGTCTAAATTATAAACAACAATAACATTATTCAAATACGTAAATAATTGGGTTACCGCTGCTACGGGATCTACCGTGTTGGTATCTTCTGCTGGTTTTTGGTCCTGCATCTGTTCGTAGATAAAATTGTAGCCCTTATAAATGTTTTTTGACATCTTGATATATTTTATTTGAACCCTAGGAGTTCAGTTTTTATATATATCTAAAGAAGAAAAGGTTTAATTCACTATAATAGGGCACAAAAAAAGGTCCCTGAGAACAGGGACCCCTAACACAACAAATAGTAACTAAATTAATAGTTTGATCTTGTTATGCCATCATGTTTATACTTTCTAATTTCACCAGTCAACCAAATGAAATGGGATGGTATATCCTTATCATTGGAATTAGCAAAGACTGTAAACAATATATGAACTTCTGGAATATAAAGTTTATAGTAATTAGGTTTTAATAAAAAATACAAATTATCATTGGTACGATCATACATTTCACCATTGAAAATTTCTTTTAATGGAACTCCGACATTAAAAAATTCGGAATATAGTGTATAATTTTGTAACTGCCCGGCCATAACAATAGAATCCTGCTCGATCATTTTCTTTTGAACAAAACCCTGATAGTCAGCAAATCTTGGTTGGGAATAACCCAATAAAAAAGAGGATACCATAAAGGTAGTAAGTAGAATTTTTTTCATTTTAAATTATTTAATTAGAAACTAAGTTTGTGAAAACATTCAACGACCGCTCTTACATCCTTTTCGCAATATTTCTTAATATCTTCTATTTCCCCTTTATAGAAAGCTTCATGAACCTGGGAGCCTTCCATTTCTCCTTTGGGGGATTCAACACCTAAAACAGTGCACATTAAATCTAATGATGTATGTGCTTGCCCATATGCACCGAAACTAAATGTATCTGTTATATCCAAAGTAGTCATTTCCCAGGGCTTCTTGTTATAGAAGTTAATTAATTCCGGGGGTTGGATACCATTAATTACCATTCTTTTACCAATAAATGGTATATCAAAGTTTTTAATGGTGTGGCCTGCTAGTTTTAGATTTTTTGATGCTGCATTACCAAAAATAATCCTAGTTTTGTTCAGTATATCAGCTTCCTCTCCTATTAAACTGGTTACGTTTAAATCTGCTTTATTATATGCTCCAATAGAAACACAAACAATCTTAGCAAATTCAGGATGGAGTGAAGATTTTTCTAACCAGAGCTGGGCATCGGTTGGTTCAAATAATTGTGCAGGGGAATTTTGTCTTAGCCATTTACATCTCTTTGACCAAAGTTCTGCTAACTTTGGATTTTTTGATGCTAACTCTTCAAATGTGGCATATAGCCCCACAGATTCAACATCAAAGAATAGACTCTTTAATAAAACGTCGTTTGGTATCATATTCTCTTATTTTAATTTGTACATAGAATTGGAGAATCGCGCCGCTACTGCCCAGTCATATTCGTCCAATACATATTCATTGAATTCGCCCTGGGAAAGTTCGACCTCATCTTTTATCTCCCATTGAAAGGTCTGGAGAATTTTGTCGTATTCTGTTTCGCGGTTAACCGGAGTAGTAAGTTGAATGCGGATATCTAATTCTCCCTTGTCCAATCTTTTCTTTTGGTCTGCCAATTGTTTTTTGGCTTCCGCACGATAGGCAGCTACTGCTTCGATGTAATCTGCTTTGTGGTTTTCTTTGTTTTCCTTAATTTTAGTAATTAAGTCAGCCTTTTTAACATTAATTATGCGGGAATTAACATTAGCTCTCATTTGTAAAATATTTAGTTGTTTTAACTTCTTATATTTACAAATGTAATGAAAAGTTTTTGAATAAAAAAATAAAGTTCAAACTATTTTTAATAATTATTTAGGGTCAGGTAATTTGTTATCAAAAACAATATCCAGCTGTAATCCAAATGGGGAAGTCCCTCCTGCTACATCAGGTGCATCTGAACCATCTGGTAAATATATGAATAGTGGATTTACCTGTCTATTCCAAGTAGAAGCTGCAAGGAATAAAGACTCATTAAGAGTTAAATTACCCTGATTTGTTGGATAAGAAATAGACCTAAATACTATTGGTATTTTTAGTTTATAAAATACCCCTGGTAATAGGTCCTTTACAGAAAAAAGGCTTGGCTTATCATCATTAATTACCGCAACCCTAGAAATTTCGTCTTTTGTAAAATTACTTTCTAATATAGTACAGAATTTTTCCATCGTTGTTTTCCTATCACCCTTTGCTCCCCCTACATGAACTATAACAGGAGATTCCTGATCTATATCAGTAATACATTTTGAAAACGAAATACATTTTTTCAATTCGTCTATTGCTATTACTACATCTTCTGGAAAATCAGAGGTCAAGGATTTTTTAGATTTAATATAAAAACCAACACGTGTATCTTTATCCGATATTAGTTTCTTTAATGAACCAATATCTAGACAATCAGAAAAATCTAATATAGAAAAATCCTCTTCCACCAATTCAAAAATAAAACATCTGTACCCTAATGATTTCCCTTCCTTAATTTTCTGGAAACAAAAATCAGAAAATTTAATCATGAAACTACTACCCTTCTTCCCCTTAGGAGAGAATGGAAATCTTAATGTTATTCCATTTCTAATATTTTCTCTTACCATATCTAAAAATTATTAAAATCCTCTTGACTCATATAAGGCCAACTAGTAATCCGGCTAATACTAGAAAGATTTGCTACCTTTATTCCCCTTGTCACTAATGCACTTGCTAGTTTCCTGTATTCTTCATTAACTGCATCATATCTAGTAGTTAATAAATGATTTCCAGTCTTATCGAAGAAATGATCTGGTGTTAAATCAACCCCAATCAATCCGATCTTTGAAGCACCTAGCTGATATGCTATTATTACTGCCATATAAGGCGAATTTGTTGTGTAATCAATTTGTCCAATGTTATCTATTCCGGTGCCTTCGCGTGCTCCTAAATCAAAGTAAACAGTTGCTTCGTGCTTCACTGGACTAAGAGATCTTAAATGTGTAAAAAAATATTCCGATGTATGATTTTGCACCCACTCATATCTTCCTCTTTTGAATGTGTGAGGTTCATTTACACAAATAAGATATTTGGTTTGGAGTTTTCTATTTATATCATTTACTCCAAAAAGAATACTTTTTTCATCAGGAACAAAAGTATTTATAGAAGTGCCACATCCACAAATTATAAAGGCTTTATCTTTTTCAGACCCAACCAAACTTTTATATCTTTCTAGATTATTAGATTCCATTTTACTTTTAAATAATGCGTCAGATTTAATTGGTATCTGCTTTTGCGAAACCTTTGCTGAAACCCCTAATGTTCTTCGGAAACGATTTATCATTTTAAAATACCATCAATAGTTTTTAGGTTCGCATCCAAGCTCTCCCCATAAGAGCATTTGTGCCTTCCAAGGAAATTCGATACTATTATTTTATAGGGGGAAAGATATCCTTTGTTTCTTAATAATCTTGCAGCAACAAGATCACAGATAATTTCTATATTATCTTTTATTGTTTCCTTAATCATATTATGAGCAGACTCATGAGCTTCAATAGTAAGTAAATGGACGTCTGTTAATCTTTGAAAATCCGGATTAGTAGCATCTATATAAATAGTTCTTGTTTTACTATCCATATATGCAATCCCCAATTTTTTAAAATTTGGTTGGTGTATTTCTGAATGAGGATCATCATGAGAAACAACAGAAAGTGTTAATGAATTATCTAATATTCCTTTTCTTGTTGCTTTTTGTCCATTATTGGTTAATAAAATATCATTTTTATGTAATTTAGATTCTAATTTACCCCAGACTAATCCTCCGTGGTTATATTTCATATTCAAAGCCATCTTCTCTTTGTTCATATCTACTGAAGTAGTAGTTCTACCTGCCCAGAAACCAGATCTTTGAACTAATTCCATTGATGATGGAATAACAGGAAATACTTTATTTGTTTTTTCACTCTTAACTTTGAAGTGATATTCAGTAGCATCTTGATTTCTCATCATGGAAATAACTCTTCCCTCTACTGGAGATTCAGAACCAGCTATTTTTGCTTTTACTAAATCACCAATAGCAAACTCTTCCCCCTTGATATATTGGGAAGGTATTACATCACGCCCCTTGGATATAGAAAGGTCATCATAAGGTTTATATTGAACCTTAAAAACACCATTAGAAGTATTATACCCATCGCCAGAAAAAGACTGGGAGAAATACTGTTGCTCATGTAATCTTTTTATTCTCATACTATTTCTTTTTTAGTTCTTCTAGTAAATCCCTTAATCTGGATGCAATCATCCATTCTTCTTTATCTATTGCTTTCTTTAATCTGGATTCTAAGAATAATATATCATCAACTTCATCCTCTATAAAACCATCCTCGTCTTCATAATCATCATCATCCAAATCAATATCAAGGAATTCTTTAACTGTAGTACTTTGTGGAATAAAATGAATTTGTAATTTAGATTCCATTATTGGTACAATTAAGGAATCTAAATCAGGCCTTTCAGGGGCTATCTCAATTTCCCATTCTCCATTTACCCAATATATTGACCATGGACCATATTGAAGTTCTGGTACGTCATTATCAACAATATAGTTTAAAACTAATTCTATTTCTTTTTTTATAGATTCTGGGGTAGTCTTCTGCTTTTTATTTAAACCATCAATCTTAATTGTTTGGCTGCCAACTTTTAATCCAAGGATCTTATACATTTTACTTATATCATCCCAATCAAAAGAATTTATAGATTTTTCTATTATTCCCTTATTAACTTCTAAATATTTATCCATTGCTTATATTTTTATTATTTATCATTAGCTAATTACTCTTTTGGAAGATAGAAAGTGCCCATAGAACCAAGTACCATATCCCTCATTAGTTAGAGCAAGGGGTTCACCAAGCCAACCAAATCCAGACGCCATACTATATGGTACAATATAAACTGTAACTCCCATAACATGTGTTAGTAATAATGCGTATTGGTCTCTAGTGCTAGCTCTTACGATAGCATTTATTTCCAATGTTATATAGGAACCTGTCCCTGCATTTATCTCTTCCCAAATAGTTTTTATAAAATATGGAGAAGATTCAAGATTAACTAAGCTTAATGCTATTGATCCGCTAGTACCCCCATTAGGAATATAAACAGTAACACTAGCTGATAATTCCCAAGTATCCCCTCCAACAACTCCAGAAGTGCCAGCAGGAGATAAGTAATCATTAAAATAGTAGCCAGAAGTACTTACCCAAGGATTTGTATCAGCTCCAAATCCCAAAAATGTTCCATAATCTACTGCAGTATCATATTCCATTAAATTGAATGGTACTATAGTTCCACCAGTTCCACTTGTAGCAGGACAACCTTCTGTAGGGATAGTAATTGCTAAACCTGTGGTACCATTTGTTCCGGATAATCTATATTGAAAATTATCTAGACCAGAAGTTCCAGATGATCCAGAAGTTCCCGAAGTTCCAGGGGCACCATTAGTTCCACTTGAACCAGCAGAACCAGAAGTACCTGTAATTCCAGGAGCTCCATTAGCTCCACTTGAACCCGCAGAACCGGAAGTACCCGAAGAACCAGAAGTACCAGCAGAACCAGAAGTACCCGAGATACCGCTAGATCCAGCACTTCCCCTTGATCCAGAGCTTCCGCTTGTTCCAGTAGCACCATTAACTCCAGAACTACCAGCAGAACCAGATGTGCCTGCTGCACCATTAGCACCAGAACTACCAGATGAACCAGAAGTACCATTTATGCCACTAGAACCAGTAGAGCCTGATGTACCCGCAGAACCAGCAGAACCATTTGCACCAGAAGAACCAGAAGAACCGGATGTACCAGCAGCACCATTTACACCAGAACTCCCGGACGAACCTGTTATACCAACAGAACCATTAGCTCCAGAAGAACCAGAAGTACCATTAAAACCACTAGAGCCAGCAGAACCGGATGTACCTGCTGCACCTATACCACCAGCTGAACCACTAGACCCGCTGGAGCCAAAAGTACCTGCAGCACCACTAGAGCCAGCAGAACCAGCACTTCCAGATATACCAGCAGCACCATTAGATCCACTAGAACCAGAACTACCAGAGGAACCCGTAGTACCAGAGCTTCCTGCAGAACCAGAAGTTCCATTAGCACCAGATGAACCAGAAGAACCTGCACTACCATTTGTTCCAGCAGCACCATTGGACCCAGAACTACCTGCAGAACCGGAAATACCAGAACTACCTACAGAACCAGAAATACCAGAAGTACCGCTAGATCCAGAACTACCAGAGGATCCTGTAATCCCTGAAGACCCTGAAGTACCTTTTGTACCAGAAGTACCCGAAGAACCAGAAGTACCGGCACTTCCACTAGATCCAGAAGAACCACTGGTTCCATCAATCCCAGAAGATCCGGAAGAACCTGCAGTTCCAGAAGAACCAGAGGTTCCAAGCCCACTTGAACCGGAAGAACCAGAAGCCCCATCTGTACCCGAACTACCTGCAGTACCATTACCAGAAGAGCCTGAACTACCTGCAGTAGCATTAGCTCCAGAACTACCAGAGGAACCTGTAATTCCTGAAGACCCAGCAGATCCAGCAGATCCAGAACTACCTGCAGTACCATTACCCGATGAACCAGAAGAGCCCTTATCACCAGATGAGCCGGAAGAACCACTAGTACCTGCAGAACCAGATGTACCATTTATACCACTAGAACCCGCAGAACCGGATGTACCATTAGTACCCGAAGAACCAGATGAACCATTAACACCACTAGAGCCAGCAGAACCTGATGTACCTGCTGATCCGGCTGAACCATTGCCCCCGCTAGAACCCGCAGACCCTGAAGTACCCCCAGAGCCAGAACTACCAGAAGAACCACTAATTCCATCATACCCACTAGTACCAGAAGAACCATTACCAGAAGAACCAGATGTACCAGTAGATCCAGAACTTCCAGATGTACCAGTTGTTCCCGATGATCCAGAAGAACCCCCAGTACCAGATGTTGCAGCACTTGTACCAGCAGATCCGGATGAACCAGAAACACCATTACTAGATCCGCCAGAACTAACAATTACAAATTGCGTTCCATCATAAGCAAGCATAGTAAATCCTGCCCCAGCAATATCTCCTGGCGCCACATTTCTAAGAAAGCTTGGTGATGAAGAAGATAGATCTTTAATATTAATTGCACCTAATCCATTTATGTTTAATGTAGAAGCGCCAGTATTAGTATGTGGAAATTGAACTATATAGACTATATTTTTACTATATCCAGTTAATTGATTTGGATTTTGAGTATTCGCAGTATAAGTATTAGTTCCACTAGCACTTAAGAATAAAACCCCAGTATTTCTTGCTCCAATATATTTAAAGAAACTTAATTTTGGTGGGGTAGACGAAGAAACTCCAGAAGGTAATCCTCCATAAAATGTTAATACCCCAGATTGTGTATCTAATAGCCAATCATAAGATCCGAAAGGAATAACAGAGCCAGTCTGTGTTGTTAATACGTATCTATAACTAACTCCATCTCCATAATTAAAAGGAATAACATTATTTAAATTTGGATGTGTAAATGAATTTGGATATGAAGAGTCTCCATTTAATTGGAGTGCATTATAATATTGAACTAGGCCAGCAACCCCTGCACTACCAGCAGTAGATGGTATACCTAATTGATCTATCCAAATGTCTGTTGGGGAAATTGATGAATAGGTACCAATTGGCTCCTCATAGAATTGTTTATTTTGATCCCTTTCAGCTTGTTTAAATATTAATTTATAAAGCCTACCTGCCTGTTGCGCTGTTGTAAGTGCCATTTTTTATACTATTTTATATCTATCATATTTATCTGAGTATTACACTTACTGATTTAAATTTTTTATCCGAGTCTAAAGGAAGTCCAACCCTAAGCCAGAAAATTCCACTATGTGTTATATTACCAAAAGTAAAATCTTTCACTGATGCGGTTGTTGGCGTTCCTGGTATCATTGCGAAGTCTCCATTAGATTCCGGATCAGTACCAGTTAACCAAGGATTATTGCAATCAATCCAACCAGTAGTTGTAGGACCAGGGGAATGTATATCATCGACTTTAGCAAATATCTTCAGACCAGAAGTAACATATGTTATTGGATCTGCAGACCAGGTACCCAGAATGTTATTTATTGTTATTATACCACCAGAAATACCATTCTGTGGGCCAAATTGAAATAATACCCATCTATAAAGTCCTCCATTAGTTTCGGATGAATAATCAGGGCCTACTGCTGGATAGTTAGTGTTATAATTGGTTCCACTTAATCTCTGATAGTAGCCATTTAACATTTGTAGCTCATAAGTATATGATGCTGCTACTAATGATTGTGTTGGATCAAATGTTTCCCCATAGACAGTAGGCGCATTTCCATCAGTTCCACCTGATAAGAACCTTAATGATTCATCCGATATAGTATCTGCCCTCATAGTTTTACCAGCAAAGGAATTACTTATACTAATGTTTGAATTAATGCTGCTCCCTTTTGCATTATATCCAGTTGCATTTACTACTATATCTTCATTATAAATATTGTTTCGAATTGTACCTTGTGCAGTTATACCAGATAATGTTCCTGGAGATTGGGAGCCAGCTACAGAGGACCCAAAAGAGCTCATTAAAACTTCAGTTGTACTAGCAACAACAAGAGGCTTTGTTAAATAAAACTTAGAAACTGCGTTTCCTATAGCAACGGTAGCAGTAACAATATTAGTATCTAATAATGATGGTACCCCTGAAATCCATTTTGCTGTTCCAGTAGATCCATTTGTAGAAAATGCCTTAGATGAAAATGTGGGACTTAATGGATTATCATACCAGAATAATGTTGACAAATTAGTTCCCCCTGAAACCCAAGAAAGCTCTGCTGTATGAGACCCATAACTAGCACCAGTCATAAAGCTGGTAATTTCTGCTAATAATGCTGGCCAAAATCCTGCTTTACCAGGTATACCATTCCAATAATCATACTCGGTAACAGTTAAAGATCCATTGGTTGTAACTCCTGGATTTATCGAATTGTCTAAATAAGTTATAGAACCTAAATTTGTAGAATCTCTAAATGCAGTAAGAATCTTTTGTGGCTCCTTTGCAAATCCCCCACCAGAGGTCCAAGCAGAGGTTGACATATTTTCAAGTACTACGTTAGTACTTGAAGAATCTGTAATTATTGTATTTGATGTCGCTGCACCACTAGAACTTAAATTAATTGCTAATCCGCTAGATCCAGCAAAAGATGGATAATATGATAAAGGATTGGAATAATAACTATCAAGATATAAAGGGGGTTCACTACTTAATAATGGCGCTGATGTCGGGGCAAGTAATTTTATTACCCTATCTAGGTCTTCAAATGCCTGACCTGATAAGTAGGTATTAGACCATGAAGCAAAAAATCCACTACTCCAAGCATATCCAGTAGTACTTGAATCCCCTAATTTAATATCAAAACTTGATAAAGATCCCAAAGAAGGGGAAGTACCAGAGGATCCGGAAGTTCCTGCAGTTCCTACACCCCCACTGCTTCCTGACGTTCCATCATTACCATTGAATCCCCTTGGTCCTATTCCTCCATCTTGCCCACTGCTTCCAGCAGAGCCGCTAATACCAGAAGATCCATTAATACCAGAAGATCCAGAGGATCCATTAATACCACTACTTCCATTAATACCACTACTTCCACTAGTTCCAACAGATCCATTAATACCAGATGAACCAGAGGATCCACCAGCAGGACCAGTGGGTCCTGCTGCTCCACCAGTCCCAAAAGTAACCCACTCTTTAATGCCATTAATACCACCTGACATTGTCCCGGATGTAATGTTTGTAGATATTGTTCCGGTGATAGCCATTACAGCAGAGTTTAATGTAACTGCTAGTCCAGAAAGAGAACTTATTGTAATTACTCCACTAGAATATGAAGCGGTAACATAAATATTACCACTGGTTACAATCGAATTAACTAAACTTAATGAGGTTGTTACTGTATCACTTGTCCAAGTAGAAGTTCCTATTGTTATTCCATTTATTTTAACCGTAATTGTTTGACTACTGCTACCACCAGTAATTATAAAAGAAAAAGTTGAGGGTATTTCACCTTGAATAATATAACCCTGGAAATTTGGGCCGGTAAATCTAAAATCCCCTAATTTTGGTGGTTTAGTAGTGTCTGAATTACGATCCGTATACAATCTTACTCTACCACCCTTACCATTCGCCCCTACATAAACGTCATTACCACTGTAAATATCATTGTTTGTAGATATACCAGAGCAAGTTATATTGCCATTAGAACCATTAAAAATAATTGTAGCTGCCCCTGTATTATTAGGGTTGCCTATATTAGGAAGATAAATTTTATCGGCAGAAACTTGCCCGACAAAGATTTTAGTCGCCGGGTTGGCGATTGTATTATTTTGGATCTGCAGTCCAAATGTAGATTGTAATAATAAAATAGAGGCCTGAACCTGTGCAAAATTCTGATTTATTATCAGAGTATTTGTGGAGGTGTTATTGGATAGAAGGTCCTTTATTGTTAAATCGGTTAGTTCTTTCATTTTCCGGATACTTTGTTTTATATATCCGGTAAATGAAAGAGGCCTTTAAGAAATCATTTCCTTGACCGATTCGCAGTACTTTTTGAATTCCAGGGGATAGAATTCAATTAAATCATTAATTTCCCTCATGGAAATCTCATATTTCTCACATAGGAATTTTGAGACCTCTGGGGGTATAGGTTTCTTAGCAGCAACCTTTTCTTTCTTACCTGTAGAGGTCCAAATAAAGTTAGTTTGTTCGTTTTTAGTTACAAACATAGATTGGAACCAATCCACTGTCTTCGCTGGGTCTATTTTTGTATGATTAAACCCATGAGCCTGTAATGGGAACTTCATTGCCATATATCTATTGAACATGAAGAAATTTTTAGACTTATCTGTATTAGTAATCTTTTCCCATTCCTCTTTATTATGGAAAGCTTTTATTATATCAAAATGGCTCATATATTATTTTATTCTATCAAATTGTGGTTCTAACTCTAAATAAATATCTCCAGACTCGGTAAGTACAAGATATTGCCATAATCCTCCATCATTCCAACCGCTACGGTTTGTTCGGACTGATACTCCTTTATCGAGAAAAATTATATCCCCTTTCTCATATTTATCCCGAGCCCATTTGGGTATAGATCTCCAATCCTCGTTCATCCTTCGTAAAATGTCCCTAACCGAAATAAATTCTATTGGATCTTCTTTTATCATTATTTCTTCCAATTAAAAGGATCAAAGTGTGAGGGTGTTAATTCTGCAGCCCATTTAGATCTGGCTATCATAGTTTTTCTATCAAATAAAATAGGCTTAGCTTCTAACTTATGTAAATTAAAACTTTCTTCCATGTTATTGATTACTTCTTCTGGTATTACCTTATCAGAAAGCCAAACTAACTGGGCATTCTCATGGTAGTTATTTATTGCTAGTTCCCTATTTTCTGAACTATCTGTGGAATTCATACTTCTAAGAATAAAACCGGCAATCCAGTCCCTGAATTCAGGGTTATCCCAAATCTCATTAATATTTTGTGTGCCCCAACCACTTGCTTTGTAATGGTTATAAATTGCAGTTGATTTAGAATCAGTAAGTTTGAATAATTTTCCTGGTGTTTTTTCGTAAGCCCAAACACTTGGTACATCATCTCTCTTATCTCCAGTTAATATTTTCTCGAATATTAATCTTTCCGGATCTATTTCTTCTAAGACACAAGATCCCAAAATCTTTCTTATTTTTTCTTGTTCAGTTTCAGTATCAAAGGAAATATCAAAAACTGATAATTCCTGTTCTTTATTGAGATACTTTTCTTGCCATCCATTAGCAGCAACTATTTTGTTACTTTTAGAATTAGCATTCCAACAAATAGTCCAACCAGTTTCATCAACACCTGTTAATTGATGTGAATCCTTATCTCCAGAAAATATAACAACATTAGATCCACCATCTCTTAATTTCTTATTCCAGAACCAAAGAAGATCATCTCCTTCTGCCCCCTGTGCTTTAGAATAAGTATATCCATTCAATTGAATAAAATTCCCGAAATCTTCTATGAGTTCAAAGAATGATCCCCAATCGACTTGTTTATCTTTCTTTTCTTCTCTTGAACCTTTATACTCTGCACGTTCTACTTTTAAATTCTTTCTCCATGATCTAGAATCTTTTACAAAGATTACGTGACCGTCTATTGGTATTTGGTTTAGGGAATAGCAAAGGTCCGTAATAATCTTCCTCATGAAAATATTCCTATCCGATTCTTTGGATAGGATTTCTCCTGGATTACTTGCGCCAAATCCTGAAAATACACCAAACGTTTTATGGAAAAGATAATTCCCATCTATTATTACTGAAATCATATTAACAATTTATTAAAAATCTATTTTTGAATTTTTCTTCGTCCTCAATATCAGTACCAGATAAATCTCTATACTTCCATCCTTTTGGACATACTATTAATGTATTTATCCCCAATTTTAAACCGGCCTTTCCCCCAGATTCATCTAATCCTGTTTGTCCTCCAGTCCTTAACAAGGAAATTTCAATCTTTATATCCTCATGGGTTAAAACTTCTGTTAACAATTTGGAAGTATAATCATCTAGTTCCTTCTGTGTATATTTTCCTTTCAAAGTATAAATACCATTACCTGCTATATTAAGAGTAATAGTATTATCCAATATATTTCCTTTCGTAGCAGAGTTTAATTTTTTAACTATAAATCTTACTAACTCATCATTTATAATTAAGCCATTAGTTATATCTACAGGGATATAAACATTACCTTGTTCTTCTACTAATCTCTTAGTTAGTTTTTCTCCTGCCGAATTAAAATTTGCTGCTATTGCAATAGTAGCATTAGCAGAAGCATTTTCTTTGGTCCTTCCAACATAACTTGGATCAGGATTCTCCCGAAATTTTATCTCCATTGTTCTGGGTTTTAATTTTTATTCTATCCCTTATAATAACTGCTACCTCAAACTGTTGTTTAGAAATAGCATTTTTTAAAATCTTGAAAAGATTTTCCACTGACAAAGATTCTACCCCTGCTACGAATTCATCAAAATTTGTAGTCCTATATAACTTCTGTATTTTTTCTATATCATATATCTCAGAAGTGGGAGTTAGTTATTTCAATATCATAATCAGTAAATCCATCAAAATCTATGGAATCTGTTTTCATTCTTCTCTCTGCGTTATCTGCATCCTTTCTTTGGAGTAGCCTTTCTTTAATTATTTTCAGGCCTGGATTTATATAAACAACTAATGACCTTTGTCTATCCTCTGGTTTAAGATTTCTAACACCATTGGGGGTCATAACAAATAGGTCTGCAGTTTCAAAATCCTCTTTTAAAGTTCCATATCTCCAGCCATTAAATTCATCAATCTCATAAAACTTATCCCTGTTCTCATCAAAATATTCCCAATTGACAAATTTATAATCTACTCCTTCTACTTCACCTGGTCTAGCAGGTCTTGATGTACAGGAAACGCAATGTTTGAAACCTCTTTTCTCAAAGAGTTTCCTCATATAATCTTTACCGCTGCCACCTCTACCGATAACAATAATTTTACTTCTTCCCATATTGTTGAACCATTTTTTGTATTGAAAAGAATAAAGATAGTAAACTAACAGTTCCGTCAATTACTAAATTTCTTTGAGCTTGGTGTTGTGCTACAAGTATTAATGTACTTGGAATAATACCGATTAAATCTGGTCTTTTCTCTTGTAGCCATTCGATAAAGTCATTCCCAAGACTTGCCATTACATCGTCAATATCGGATGAATATTGGCCCACTATGACCTTATAATTATTAACTGTATCTGTACTTGATACTAACAACTTATAGAGATCTTCATAGTTCCAAGAATCGGTTACTTTATCCTCGCCAATTTCTTTTAAGTTTTGAATTGTCCATCTTTGTATGGTATTCAAAACTGACCGCATATCTGGAAAATTCTTTTTGATTAGAAGTTTCAATGCAGAGTCAGTTATATTAATACCTAATTTTGTTAGAATTAATTTAATCCTGGATTCCCATTCTTTTTTAAGTAATTCTTCTTCCTCTTTATCTACTGGATCAAAGATAAAAGTTTCCAATCGAGATTGGATTGGTTCTGGTATTTTGTTAAGATAATTTGTTACTCCAACAAATCTAGTCCCTTTTGAGAATTTCTCAATAGTTACTTTTAATGCCAATAATGCCTGATTTGATAATCCATCAAACTCGTCCATTATAACAACCTTCATAGAATTAGCTCCATCTATAATAGATATAGTGGAGCAAAAATCAGTGATTTTGGTTCTTATGGTTTCGATTGAATTCTCATCCGACATATTGAGATACAGGTGCGGATGAGGTGCAGCTAAGATTTTAGCTAATGTAGTTTTTCCGCAACCAGCGGATCCAGAGAATAGGACATTTTGTTGTAGTCCGTCTTGAAATACTTCCCTTATCCTGGCGGGAAGTATCATGTGTCGAAGTTCTTTCGGTCTTAACTTTTCTGTTAAAAGTGCATTTATCATACAAATTTTAGCAGAAACCTATGGAAAGATTTCTGCTAAAATTGTTAAGAATATTCGAAAATATTAAGCCTTCCCTTGCTGGGATTTTAATTTCTCGAATGTATCAGCAACCTCTTTATCCGGGCGGATTTCCAATAGAGTCGGGAGGAATAGACTCCATTCTGAGGACTTGCTGTCCTGCACCAACATATTATATTTTACCTTTGCAATTTTGCCTATATAGGCATCAGTTCCATTGGCTTTTATTTCATCCAGAAATGCTTCGCTGAACCCAGAGCCAACCTTAACCGTTAATTTCTTATCAGAGGTTTGGCAAATAAATCCGCCTATCCAGCCGTTGTCTTCGCGTTTGCTCATCGGATTTGGATCTTCTACACCAATAATTTCCAAATCGCAATCCTTAATTTCCTTGAGCTTAATCCAGGAGGTACTTCTTTTGCATTCATAGACGTGGTCAATGTCTTTCAGGATAACACCCTCGCCCTTTTCTACTTCTACGATATGTTTGTATATTTCCCAGATCTCATCCTTATTGGTGATCTCCCATTTTTGGCCTAATGCCAAATGTGTAAATGTTTTGTCCTGAAATAGCATTTCAAGTAATGCCCGGCGCTGTGGATATTTTGTTGTTCCTTTTCCCTTGATAAGGGTGTCGCTATGTTCAACATCGAAAAGGTTAAAAAGAAATGTATCCCCGATTGATTCAGAAGGATTTCCTGCAAGGATTGAAGTTACCTTTCCACTTACCGTAGTACGAGCGAAGTCTGTTAATTCGCCATCAACAAAAATACCGGTGCGATGCCCAACCAATTCTTTGATTTGTTCCGTGATTTTTTTAAGGAACCTGGCAGGAAGTTCATTGAAGTTACGCGTGAAATAAGTTATTTCCCCATTGAGGTCAATTTTGGCTATAATCCTTACGCCATCATACTTGAACTCGCAAACAATTTTTCGCCATTTATTAATCCTTTCAATATCATCTTTAGCTAACATTAATTCAGGATCAGGAATTAATTCGCTGCCAACTGCTTTGTTGATAAGTTTCGCACCAAGACTGATGTTCATATTCTTGGTAAAGATACGTCCCAACATTTTTTGGAGATCTGGAGAAAGACCGGAATTGGTTATTAAACTGTATACCCTACTACGATGATCTGAATTTGCAGAGGGTGCAGCCTTAAGTTCTTCTACGAGCAACTTAAAGTTCTTAAAGAGGTCAGGGCTAACCTCAGTTACAGTAGTGGCCGCATAATCTACCTTATTTAGTTTGGTAGTTATAAATGGATTGTAGCAAACCTGCAAAATGTAATCAAGAACCTCATCACGATTTTTCTTGATCATTTCCTGCTTCGTTGCTACTGATCCATTACCCTTCGTTGCCTCCAACTGAACGAGTAAATTTAATTGTTTCTCCATGTTCTTTTTATCATTTTTATAAACAAATTTAATAAAAAGTTTCTGAAGTAAAAAATTTATTTTAAATATATTTAAGCCTCATTTGTTGGTGTAGTTCCTCCGGCTGGTGGCGTAGCAGTAGGGGTAGTAGCTGTAGTAGGTGTAGTTCCAGCAGTTGAAGTATTGGATTCGGTATCAGTA
>Ga0214178_1000001_pt1 | contig 156491 bp, 193 predicted proteins | sample TroBogEpilimnion_28_FD_153016 | JGI IMG/M metagenome (GOLD analysis project Ga0214178, IMG submission 153016) | Freshwater microbial communities from Trout Bog Lake, WI - 17SEP2007 epilimnion | ecosystem: Environmental > Aquatic > Freshwater > Lake > Epilimnion/Euphotic zone | place: Trout... | reverse complement strand
TACTGCGGAGTTTTAAAATTTAATACGTTATACGGCTTGATGGCAGAATGATGATGCAAAGGTCTGCAAAACCTTCTATCCGAGTTTGATTCTCGGTCAAGCCTCCAACTAATAGCTGGAACATTCGAGACACGGACCTCTGAAGTCCTACCTATCTAGTAACGGAGTTAGCTACCGTGAAGACATGAGGTTAGACGAATGTTTCGGCGGCGCCAATACGGCCTGTGAATCAGCTGGTGTAGATACTCGTCTGTCTAACGAGTTAGAGGGGTTCGAAACCCCTACAGGTCGCCATATAAATAGATTATGAAATAATTGGAGATATAACATGACAGATAATACAGATGTTGAAGCAGCCCTTAAATCGGTCTTAGATACATTATCTAAGTCACCTATTAATCCAGCTGCACAAGCACAACCACTAAGCACAGATCCAATTCCACCTGAGCATCATCTAGAGCTCATTGGAAATGTTTCTAATATCGTTGACTATGTCAGTACAGAGGTTGCAAAACATAAGCAACTGTTAAATATACTTGAGTCTTTTAATGCCAAGTTAAATGAGAGTCACTCAATTCTTAGTAATAAGAATGTTGTTAGTGTCGTTCAGGCTGAAAAGAAAAAGTGGTACTCGATGACAACAGCTCATAAGATTGAAGCAGTTATTGTCGCAGCAGTCTTTATTATTGGTATAGTAACTGCAATTAAGTTTTTAATTTAATAAAGTGTCGGTCGGGGAAGATGGTAATCCGCAGGTTCTTAGAACCTATAATTTATAAATATAAAAAAATGTTTATAGAGAGGATTGCTTATGAAACTTTGCCCGAAATGCAATAACAGTCATAATAAAAATGGTGTTTATTGTTCATATTCTTGCGCGAATTCTAGAAAAATATTCAGTAATGATGAAATATTTATTGAAAATTCTAGTTATCCAAGACATCGTCTTAAAGAACGTTTGATTAAACAAAATTTAATCAAATATGAATGTCAAGAGTGTTATAATGATGGAAATTATAATAACAAAAAATTAGTATTACAGCTTGATCATATCAATGGTGTAAATAATGACAATAAAATTAGTAATTTAAGATTTTTATGTCCAAACTGTCATACACAACAAGATACGTATGCAGCGAAAAATATAAAAAAAAAATTGTCGGTGTAGTGTAACGGTAGCACAACGGTCTCCAAAACTGTTAGTCAAGGTTCAAATCCTTGCACCTTCGCCACTTTAATAGGGGGATATGATTGGCAGGAAAAATAGCTCTATTCATAGATCACCCAAGGTGCTCCATTCATGGTGTGAATGGCATCATGAATATCCTGCAACCATATTACAAATTTAAGATCTTTACCAAGCACGAGATACTCTACGACGATTGGTTCGATGACGTAGATATGATAGCTGTGCCTGGAGGTATTGGCGATGCTGATACCTTTAATCGTATCATGAGACCACATATACCTGTTATAAGAGACTTTGTATTAAATCAAGGTGGTAAGTATCTTGGTATATGCATGGGTGCTTATTGGGCAGGAAAAGAATATCTAAACATATTAGAGAACAAAGACTGTGTGCAGTATCTAGCAAGACCCGGCACAGACACCAGAAGACCACACGCTAAGAACTTAGAAGTCACGTGGAACGGTCAAAAAGAGAAGATGTTCTGGTATGATGGCTGCAGTATTATCGGGGATGGTAAATTCAATACTGTAGCAACTTATACAAATGGTGATATTATGGCAGGTTTCCAAAGGAACATCGGTCTAATAGGTTCTCACCCAGAAGCTGAGAGACACTGGTACACAGAATATAGCTGGATGAATAAAGTCTGGGATGAGAATGTTGCCAAACACAATCACAAATTATTGTTAGAGTTTGTAGACGAACTAATGAGAAGATAAGCTTGGGTAGCTCAGCTGGTAGAGCACCTGCCTGAAGAGCAGGGTGTCGGCGGTTCGATCCCGTCTCCAAGCACCATATAGGAGAACACTATGACCTTTGAAGATCTACTAGCCTGGGATGGAATCACTGTAGCAGAGAGTATGGTGTTGACCGGCTTAGCAAAGACTAAGTCAGAAGCTCGCCGTATGATTGATCAAGGATCAGTTAAAGTAGACGATATAAAAGTAACTAATCCTAAAGCTGTGATATTGTTTAGTCCAGATAGAATAAAACACTGTGTAGTTCACTAAGGATCCGTAGCTCAACTGAATAGAGCGCCGCGCTACGAACGCGGAGGTTAGGGGTTTGAGTCCTCTCGGGTCCTCCATAATAAAGGAGTATACCATGAAGAAAATTAATATAGAAGAGGTAAAAGAGTTCATCGCAGCTCAGTCTCCAGAGACCAAGATCTATATTGGTGGTGACTCCGAGAGATTTAATATGAAGGGATTATGGTACGCCGACTATACCCTTGCTGTAGTCGTGCACTATAATGGTAATCGTGGCTGTAAGATATTTGGTGAGGTACAGCGCGAGCGTGACTTTGACCAGCAGAAAGACAAGCCACGCCTTAGACTTATGAATGAAACTTTTAAGATTGCCGAACTTTATATGAAGTTGGCTGAAGTTTTAGAAGATCGTCTTGTGGAAGTACACCTTGACATTAATCCTGATGAACATCATGGTTCATCATGTGTAATTAATGAGGCAACAGGGTATATTAGAGGTATGTGTAATGTAATTCCTATGGTAAAACCAAATGCTTGGGCAGCCAGCTACGCAGCAGATAGGCTTAAAGAGATACTAGCAGCTTAAGATATATAGAGATATGCGGGTGTAGCTCAGTGGTAGAGCTTCTGCCTTCCAAGCAGAATGTCGTGGGTTCGAATCCCATCGCCCGCTCCAGAATTCGGTAGGCAGTGTAGAACATATGGTCGGTCATGGGTCGCTCTCATGGCGAGGTCGGGGAGGCAGTGCCTCATAACCTTGGAAACCCGTGCACTGAAAAGAGGATGCATACTCGTTCCTACCGAACTTAATTAGCGCGTGTGACGGAATTGGTATACGTACTAGTCTTAGAAACTAGGTTCTGGGGGTTCAAGTCCCTCCATGCGCACCAAATTTAGGAGAACCATATGGATGAGGAGATGGAGAAAGAAGACTTCTCTATTGCATTCTGGGAATGGTTTGATTCCCTGGCTCGTGTAGAGAAAGAGAGGTTCTGGAACTACGGAGCCGATATGGCTAAGATATACTTTTACAATAAGTATTGGGTCAAGAGGTCACGTAGCTCAACTGGACAGAGCTGATCCGTCCTAAGGATAAGGTTGGGAGTTCGAGTCTCTCCGTGATCGCCATGCTGCCTTAGCACAGTGGTAGTGCACATCATTGGTAATGATGAGGTCGACAGTTCAATCCTGTCAGGCAGCACCATATAAATAATAGTTTAACAGGGAGGTAAGCATGAGATACCTAATACCCCTACTATTGATATCAACATCGGCACTAGCACAACAACAACCATGTGGAACAGCACAAACAGTACATGATTTTATTTCAAACAATTATAGTGAAAAACCATTCATTGAGATGAAAGATGAACATGATAGACAATTTATTATGTACGTAAATCCCGATAACGGTAGCTGGACAGTAGTACAGCTTACTGAGCAGGGTACAATGTGTGGTATATCTTCTGGTAAAGGAATGATTCCTGCAACTAAAAGATTTGAGACTACACCGCCAAAGAAAAAAGAAGATCCTAGTTAAGCAGGTAGGTCGGCAAGGTGTCGAACCGCTCTCATAAGGCGCATAAGATTGGTTCGATTCCAATTACCTGCACCATTATAGCCAAGGTATAGTGAAGAAATACCATATACCATTTGCTAGGAATAATCCTCCTAATACACCTATTAATATAGAAGCAAAAAGAAGCTCCATGCTTACTGCAAGAATAGATGTCGAGCTTAGCACAATAGCTATCTGCAAGAATGCAGACGCAAAGTTCATATATGGACTTCTCTTCTTTGCCTCATCACGCTCAGCTTCAAGCTTCTTAGCTTTATCGTATATCTCCATACGATCATCGGCGAGCTTGTTTATATTTCTAATATAAGACTCATGCAGACTCATATCAGTAATCATATTATTAGCTACCTCATAAAGGTCTTGCTTAATTGACTTAGCTTGATAGAATGCCCACGTGTCAGAAGCTGCGATATTATTTGATAATATCTTACCGCTCAAGCTACCACCGATAAGTGTGCATATAGCAAGTAGCGCTGCATATATAGATATAGTGATAGCACCACGGCTCTTCATGATCGCCTCACCCTCCGAGCGAGACAGTATCTTACCTGTCTTGTCTTTCATAACCATATTACTTCTTTCCCATTTTAATGAGTTGCTCTATTAAAGCTATTCTCTTATCAAGTTCTGCTCTAGCAAGAGCAGAGTTCTTCTCGACACCGTCTACTCTATCATTTAGAGCTTCTTTAAGTTGCTGAGTTGCCATGGACGCGTCTGCTCTTATATTTGCACGAGCGGTTGCTGCCTCAGCCGTCATGTCCATACGCTGCTTCTCTAAAGCCGCAAGTTGCTTCTCGCGTTCAAGAGTCATATTAGCACGAGCGAGAGCAGCGTCTTTTTCTACCTTGTCGATCTTATCACCGAGCTCACCTGTTTGTTTATCGATCTTCGTGTTAAGATTCTCACGAATTTGAGCCATGTCGATCGTGGTACCTTGTGGAGGGATTGCCTTGTTGTCGTTATTGACTACAACTGCAATTTTACTCTCAAGAACCGTGATAGCATGATTAGAAGAACTAAGAGCGGTGAATAAGTATACTACACAAGAGAATAAGATCGGAACTGCTGCAAATACGATCTTCTCTACCAATGCACTCTTGCTAGCACTCGCTGCTAGCGTCTCGCTCATCTGAGCTGTTTTATCTGATACTGTAGACATATTACTTCCCCGTAAATTGTTTGACTAATCCACCAACTTGGCTTATGGATACTGATCCACTTGATAATTCATTCACAAGGACATATCCAACACCTATTACTAATATGCTAATTAGTGTTAACAAGATTATAGAGGCGATTCCTAAATTATCTTCTAACTCCATCAACTTAGATCGTATAATGTCCATGCGTGCATCATTATCGATCTTATTCCATGAGGCTAACCATGGATGAGTGTCGATATCTTCTTTAGAAACAGGCTCAACCATTAGTGACCACATAGTGCTTTCATGAGAGGAATAATACCCTTCATATTATAGCAAGCCAATACATCAGACATACCCCATATAAGTAGTCCAATCCATACCATGAATGGAACAACGATAAATAATATAACACCTACCCACACGAGCTCCATCATTTCCTCATGTGCTCTCTCTGCAGCTACCTTAGCTCTATGTGCTTCTTTTGCAGCATCTGCTTTATCTTTATAGTACTGCTGGCGCTGAGCCGGAGACATCTTGGCTATCATCGTAGCTTCTTGCTCTGCAGCGATCTCTCGCATAGCTTGCTCGCGCAGTCTGTTATTATTGCGCGTTACTTGATTGTTGATGTCAGTGATCTTATTCTGATTAATAATTCTTTGATTATTAGCAGCCTTAATATTTTTAGCGTTTCTGACATCGTCTACGATGCCGAATACTTGGTCGCTAAGACCCTTTCCTAGAGAACTGCCCAGCTTTGCTGCGGACTTTGGATCGAGCATTAGTTATCTCCTGGTAATTTTATGTAAAAAAATAACTAAAATTCACAGTAAATAACTAAAATTCATGTGTACTTATTTATAAAATGGGGTGTATAATGAAAACTGGATTTACTTGTAGTACCTTTGATCTTCTTCATGCCGGTCATGTCCTTATGCTCATGGAGGCAAAAAATAATTGCGACTATCTTATTGTAGGATTACAGACAGACCCTACAATAGATAGGCCCGATACTAAGAATAAACCCGTACAATCTATTGTAGAGAGACAATTGCAACTACAAGCAGTCAAATATATCGATGAGATTATAGTGTATGAGACCGAGCAGGATCTTATGGATATATTACAGACAGCTGATATTAATATTAGATTTATCGGGGAAGACTATATTGGCAAAGATTTTACAGGAAAACAGTACTGTATTGATGCTGGTATTGATATAGAATACAATTCCCGTAAACATAGGTTCTCTACCACTGAGCTGAGGCAGAGGGCTGGACTTTCTAAGACGGATATATAATAGACCTGTTCAATTCAGGACAGGTTAAAACCGGAGCGCGGTAGTGAAACAGTATCACAGTGGAGTCATAATCCCCAGTTCTAGGTGCAACTCCTAGCTGCGCAACCAACAGAAGGACAAAACATGAAGAAACCGCATTTAGTCCTAGCTATAGGACTACTTACGTTGTTTTCATTGAATTCGACTGGATATGCTCAAGACAAATCGGGCATAATTGAATTAGTCAGTAAGAAAGCAACAGAACATAACGTACCTGTAGCGTTAGCGCAGGCCGTTATTAGCCTGGAGTCAAACTACAGTACACACGTCACAGGAGTTCGGGGGGAATATGGTCTCGGACAGATTAGATGCTCAACAGCCAAGATGCTAGGCATGGTCGGAAAGTGTGATAAGCTTAACGATCCTGAGACTAATCTGGAATACTCCATGAGTTATCTCAAAGAGGGCTTAGATATCTCTAACGGCGATATAAGACAAGCCGTTAATTACTACGCGAGTGGCGTAGCAGGAATATCTAAGAACACTAGATATTATAAGGAGATAATGAAAAGATTATAAGGAGTGCATGTCTAGCCGGGGATGCTAGCACCGCCTTGAAAGCGGTAGGAGCCGAAAGGCCAGGGGTTCGATTCCGCCATCACTCCGCCAGTTAGCGCTGGTCCCGTCGCTTAAAACGGGACACCAATTACTTTGATGGGTCTATGTTCTTGATCTTCTCAGCGTATAGACTGATGCTGTGATCTTCTATAGCGTCAACCCATTTACCCTGTTTCCAAGATCTTATGTGGGCTCTCCACTTATCCTTAATTCTCTGCCACTGTGTCAACTCGCGTATGTTTCCATAGAAGTTGATATAGTGAAGACTTCCATGATGTCTAAATCCTAAAAATACAGGTGGAACATTTGTGACACCATCATTGCAGTTAACAAAGCGATGATGCTCTACTGGAAAATAGTCGACATACTTTTGGCTTCCAACTCTAGGACTTCCGTATGTGAATAACATCTTAGGAGTTAGATTTGCGAACTCAAGTTCTTGGGCTATATAGGTTGCCATTGCAGCCCCTAGGCTATGACCGGTAATCCATATGTTGCGACCAGGATATCTCTTAACATAGTTAAACATCATTGGCATGATCTTACGGGCTTCTTTTCTAAAGCCAGAGTGTACAAAGCCAAAGCCATGTGTTTTTGGAATAGTGTCTAGATCTGCTAGTAAGTCATTAACGGAGGTTGGTTGTGTGCCTCTGCATGTCAGGATTAAGTCTGTGTCATTGCAAGCTGCATGACCCTGTGCTCCTGCATTATCAAAGAATACATAGTTACCTAAACCTAGGTCATTAAATTCTTTACTACAATCATCCTTATAGGCAGCACCAGCTAATACTGCAAATTGATAGGCTTTCTCTAGGAAACTTAAATCATTTATCATAGTGTTGCTCCAATAAAGATATATAATAAAGCATATTTATACGGTCGGTTAGCTCAGTTGGTAGAGCATCTCGCTTACACCGAGAATGTCGGCGGTTCAAGCCCGTCACCGACTACCAAGTTTTAGAGTGAGTTCAGCAAATAAATGGCCTAAAAGCCTATGATTGGTTCGACTCCAATATTCGTCACATCTGACGAGTCCGCCTCGTGGTGAGGCAAACAAAATTCACTCTGTTGATTTTAGGATCTTTACAGCACAATTGCCGTAAGGCACTTTTTTATGGAAAAAGCAGAATAGATCCTGTCGATTTAGATTCAGTTCCGCAACCCTCAAAATTTGTATCGAAACAAACAAAAGTTGAATCTGTAGTAAAATGGAGAAGTGATATGACTACATTTGCAAGCGCTGTTCAAAATCAATCTGATAGAACTACAAATGGCATGAAGGCTCGTGCATCTACTGCTAACGCTCTTACTGACTTGTTCTTCAAGATTGGTGCTATGCGTGGGCAAAACGTAATTCCTGCTTTCACAGCAGCTCGTGTTCAAGATGCAGATATCGCTGGTCGTATTGCATTGTGGGCTCGTGACATCCGTGGTGGTGCTGGTGAGCGTAAGATCTTCCGTGACATCCTTTTGGATCTTGCTAAGACAGATCAGGATCGTGCACGTGCAATGATCATGAAGGTACCAGAACTTGGTCGTTGGGATGACTTGCTCGTCCTAGTTGATACTGAGTTAGAAGGCTTTGCTTTCTCATTCATCTATGCTGCTCTTATGCAGGGCAATGGTCTTTGTGCAAAGTGGATGCCTCGTCAGGGTGAAGTAGCTGCAAAGCTTCGTAAGCACCTTGGTTGGACTCCTAAGTTCTATCGTAAGCGTCTGGTTGAATTGACACAAGTTGTTGAGACTCAGATGTGTGCAAAGGACTGGGATAACATTAACTTCAACCACGTTCCTTCTGTTGCTTCTTCACGTTATAAGAAGGCATTCTCACGTCACACTGAGAAGTATAAGGAATGGGCTGCAAAGCTTGTCTCTGATAAGCCTGAAGATCGTGCAGAGGTTAAGGTTAATGCTGGTGCAGTTTATCCTTACGATGTTATTAAAGGTGTTTGGCCTTCTGGTTATCGTAATAACTATGATCAGTCTAACATGAACCACATCTTGGCTCAGTGGGAAGCATTGCCTAACTATGTTGGTGATGCTAATATTCTTCCACTAGTTGACGTTTCAGGTTCTATGATATCTAAGGCAGGTGGCTATAACTCTAAGTCTTCTGTTACTTGCTTGGATGTATCTGTGTCTCTAGGTCTTTACCTTGCAGATAAGAACAAGGGTAAGTTCAAGGATACCTTCTTGACTTTCTCTGAAAAACCTAAGCTTCTTAATCTCACTGGTAATATCCTTGATAAGATGAAGCAGATGGTATCATCTGAATGGGAAATGAACACTAACCTTAATGCAGCTATTCAAAAGATCTTAGATGTTGCTATTGAGAATAATGTTCCTCACGAAGAGATGCCAGCAGCTCTGTTGATTCTGTCTGACATGCAATTTGACCAATGCGCTCGTTTCGACGACTCAGCAATGCAGATGATTGCGCGTAAGTATGCAGAGGCCGGCTACACAATTCCTAACATTGTGTTTTGGAACCTAAATGCTCAAGACAATGTTCCTGTCAAGTATGATGTGCGTGGTGCTGCTTTGATATCTGGTTTCTCTCCAGCAATTGTTAAGTCAGTTCTGGCAGCAGATCTGGATAACTTTACACCAGAAGCTATTATGCTCAAGACAATCATGTCTGAGCGTTATAATTACTAATAAATAGAGGGGAATCCCTTCACCCTCTATACGCGGACGTAACTCAGGGGTAGAGTTTTTGCTTGCCAAGCAAAATGTCGTGGGTTCGAATCCCATCGTCCGCTCCAATATAAGTGGTTGTGTTTTTGCTGAGAAGAAACACACGTAAGAGAAACTCAGAATCTGCCACTTATTAATATGGGGTGCTAGTGATAACGGGAGCACATCTGCCTTGCACGCAGAAAGACAGGGTTCGATTCCCTGGCATTCCACCATTGGGGGTTAGTTCAGTTGGTAGAACGGCAGACTCTGACTCTGCATGTCCGAGGTTCGAGTCCTTGACCCCCAGCCATTTCTTGAGGGGTCGTCTAACAGGTAGGACAGCGGACTTTGACTCCGTCAACCTAGGTTCGAATCCTAGTCCCTCAGCCAAAAATAGTTGTGTACATTATCTGAAAACTGGTTTATTATATCTAAATGGTTAACGAGGGATATAAATATGAACCAGAGACCAGGTAAGACACACTCAGCGGTTCTCCGTGACGGAGACCGCATTGCACTACGTGATCTAGTAGATTTCTGTAAGTCCGCTAAAGAGGACTTAGAGAAGGAAGGCGACCAAGACGCTGCCTTCCGATTTGAGATGTTAGAGGAGTATCTTCGTACTGGTTACCAAGGAGGTAAACTGACATATAAGTCTAACATTCTCGGGCTCTAACAAGCCCACGTAACCCAACGGCAGAGGTAGGAGACTTAAAATCTCCAAAGTGTCAGTTCGAGTCTGACCGTGGGCACCATTATTATAACCAAGGAGTACTAAATGAAGAAGACCCTATTGACTATTGCTGCTCTTGTTGCAGCAACATCCGCATATGCTACTGATCTTCCTAACAAGAAGAAGGCACCATTGCCTACCCCAGTCGCAGCTGCTGCTGTTCCAGCAGAGAGCACCGATAGTTTGACAGCTGCTTATGGCCAGGATACGGCTGTTGGCAACTTAGGTTCCAAGACTGATGACATCTATCAGCTAACCTATGCTCACAAGCTGGGTAATGGCTTTGCCATCGGTGGTATGGCACAGACAACCCAGGTTCCTGGTTCTCAGCTTAACCAGAACCTTGAGGCACAGGCTAGCTACACCCTTCCAGTAATGACCGGACTCTCGGTAACTGGTAAGGTTGGTGTCGGTGAGAAGTTCACTACTGCTAACTTCCCATACGTTGCAGTCTACGGAAGCGCAGACTACAAGGTCATGGATAAGCTTACATGGAATGCAGTCAGCTATCGTTACCGTACTGCCTTTGATACCGGTACCTATGGCTATCAGAGCAACCAGCTAGGTACCGGTGTGACCTATGAAGTCACTCCAGCCTATGCCGTCAGTGCTAAGTACTACCGAAACTTTGATACGTCATCGAACTTTAATGCTACCGGCGACCAATTTATGCTCGGTCTGACTGTCAAGTTCTAATACTTCTGACATTAAAAAAATAGCGCTGGGATCCGTCCTGGCGCTATTTTTTTATGTACATTAATCTAAATATGGTGTACACTGAGAATATAGCCAATATGGAGATTGATCATGTGGAACGAAGAAGATATGAACCGTTACTCTGCCCAGCTGGAATTGCAGGAGACTTTGGTGCTGCGTGCCATCTTGGAAGAAGGCCTTGGAGACGTTCGTGACGTAGTTACATTTGTAGCTTCTCACACCAACGACTTCGACTTGGACTACATAGAGTCTGTCTTTAATATGACTACCCAACCGGCCCGTATCCCCCTTGATACATTTGGAGTCTAACATGCGTAAGCTAGCGATCATCGCTGCCGTTGCCCTACTAGCCACACCAGCTATGGCTGATGGCTACTACCGCCATGACCACTATCACTACAATCGTGGTGGTGGAGGTGGCAACTGGGTTGCACCCTTGGTTGGCGGAATGATACTTGGTGGGATCCTCGAGGGCATGAGCCAACCTAGGTATGCACAACCATATCAGCAACAGTATTTTGATTATGAACCTGTATGTCGTCGTGCTTTAGTTGGCTACGACTTTTATGGTCGGCCAGTCTTTCGTGTATTTTGTAACTAATGAGAGATGTACAACGTGTGTGTTCGTATATCTTCTCGGGGGAAGAGACAATACATCATAACACGTAACAATCGAGTTGTAATCATAACCAATTCGTTAACGGTAGCAAATAGCTACGTTACTTCTTCTCAACAGTCTTCTTAGCCTCCTCAAGATATTTCTTGATGGAGGTGATACTATTTTTACAGACACTGTTATTCTTGTTTAACTCAAATAATACCTTTGCTACTTGAAGATCAGTAAGTGTCTTGGGATCCGGTAGACTACTAATTGTTGGGCAGTTATACATAGACTCACTGGGTGTTATGACGACTTGCTCCTTAGTAGTCAACATCTGTACATCAGCAGTCTGGCAGCCTGAAAGAACTATTGCTACGAGTGGGATTAACTTCTTCATTTCGTATTTCCCTTCATTTGGGACATAGTATTCTTTAAGATTATCGTAGCTGGCTTCTCAAGCAGCTTTGTCTCTGCTGAGTATAAATAATCTTCGAGACTCTTCATCTTTGTATCGATCTCTTGATTTTGCGCAGTTAGATCTTTCTCAATATCTTTTTGTTTGGAATTTAACTCGTCCATCTTGGCCTGGAAAGCCTGCTGGTCTTTCATGACCTGCTCAAGCTGCTTCTGGTTATATGCCATTAAAGCTTGCTTTTCTATTTGGGTTTTCCAATAAGCAAATCCGCTCGATAGTATGACAAATATGAATATATAAAACTGTAGTCTTGCAACCATAATGAACCTCCCATTTTTTTGTATTTATAGGATATCGACATGAAAGTATATCTTGGACCCTACGTTCCTCACTGGTCAACACACGAATTTGAAAAATCATACTTGGCTATGATGCACAAGGTTGAGTACGGCTGGCAAGTCGAGGAGGAAGAGTACACTAAGCTGGACAAGACAGTTATCTGGCTGATCGATAAGTGGCAAGACGTACTAAATATCACAATCAATAAGTTCTTTGCATGGAAGAACCGTAAGATTAAAGTTCATATTGATGGATATGATGTATGGTCTGCGGATCATACTCTTGCCTATATAATCCATCCTACTCTTGTCAAGTTAAGAGAAGTAATGCATGGATCCCCGCTCGTTGATGACGAGGATGTTCCCGATTATTTAAAGTCAACCGCTGCTCCTCCAAAAGAGAATGAGTATGACACAGATGACAATCATCACGACAGATGGAAGTGGGTACTCGACGAGATGATCTGGGCATTCTCTCAGATTCTCGATGAAAATGCCGACTCACAATTCCATACTGGTAACTATGATATTAGGTGGGAAGAGACTGAGATCAACGGTAAGAAGATGTATGAGATGGTCCACGGACCAAACAATACACACGAGTTTGACAGAGAGGGATACGATAAGTGGAATGCTCGTATCTCCAATGGACTTATCCTTTTTGGTAAATACTATAGAGGGTTGTGGGACTAAAAATAATAATAATAAGGAGTTCCAATGGACACAGTCTATGGATTACGAGTAAGTAACTTAATGGTCATGCCTGAGGAGATGGTGATTAAAGCCGCCAAAGACATGGAGAAAGAAGATCCTGATAATAATTTTTCTATGCTACTTAAGGGTGCACAGAGTTTTAGGATGGTCGGTTTAACACCGGTATTTCTGTGTGATACAAACATGCAAAATCTAATGGTTACTACTGAAGAAAAACTTAGAAAAAAATATCACTGAGGGGGTTAACAAACTCACTCTGGATACATATATAGTATATGACGGATCGCTTCGGGTTCCGTTGTATTATTAACCTTGCCTAACAGGAGGTCTACATGACTAAATTTCTATTCGATCACACTTTCGCAGAACTCGATAAGTTCAATAAGTTCTTTGTCGGCGCAGATAAGTTTGCCGACCGTCTCACAGAGACAGCGAACTACCTAGCTAACTCATCTATGGCTACATATCCACCATTCAACTTAAAAAAGACAGACGATAATGTTTATGTTATCGAGATGGCTGTTGCTGGCTTCGGCAAGCAAGACCTAGAGATGACTCTTGAAGATAACAAGCTTATTGTTAAGGGTTCTACTACAGTCGATACACTAGTTGAAGATGGTATTAATCAATCTTTCTTGCACAAGGGCATCTCTGATCGCCCATTTACTCGCTCGTTCACACTAGCCGATAATGTTGTTGTTAATAATGCTGCCTTAGTTAATGGTCTATTGAAGATTTGGCTTGAGCACATCATTCCAGAGGACAAGAAACCCAAGAAGATCGACATCACAGAAGTCACTTCTACAGATAAAATTAAAACTAAGGACTAAAAATGACACAGATACTAGAAAAGATAAACTCCTGGCTTAAGCGCGAGGAGAGAATAAGACGCACGCGCATAGAACTTAATCAGCTAACAGATAGAGATCTTGCTGATATTGGTATTAACCGTTGTGATATCAACAGAATTTCTCGTGAGGCTATCAATGTGGCCCTATAATGAAGATGAACTCGTAATCATCAATGAGGGATGCAAGTAATAAATAATGGGGCGCAATGCCCCATTATCATTTTTGGAGAATTATTATGATTACAAAAGATCATCTAGAGTCCTTCTTTGAGGACACAAAAGAATCTATTATAGATTCATTCGTTGAGCCACTTAACAAGGCATGTGATAAATTTGAAATTAATACACCACAAAGAATTGCTATGTTTCTTGCACAAGTTGGCCATGAGTCTGGTGGACTTAATCACACACAAGAGAATTTAAATTATAAGTCAGAAGGATTAACACGTACATTTCCAAAATATTTTCATGATGTAGATCCTGATGATTATGCCCATAATCCGGAGAAAATAGCTAATCGTGTCTATGCTAATCGTATGGGAAATGGTGATGAAGATTCTGGTGATGGATATAAGTTTAGGGGCCGTGGTCTTATACAACTTACAGGAAGAGCAAATTATTCTCATTTTGCAAAAGACATGGGAATGGTTCCTGATGACGCTGTAGAGTATCTAGAAACACAAGAAGGAGCAGCTATGTCTGCGGGTTGGTTTTGGAGTGTAAATAATTTAAATGAATTAGCTGACTCGGGTGATATTATTCATTGTACAAAACGTATCAATGGTGGTACTATAGGACTTGAAGAGCGCACTGCTCTATATGAAGAGGCACTTAAACTCTTCAGTTGATTAATTGGAGTTGTTATGAAGTTTTACACAGACGTATTTCTCCGCGGTGGTAAAGTGTACTGCCGCGGATACGATATGGGTATCCGAACTAAAGAAGTCATAAAGTATAAGCCATATCTATTCCTTCCATCTGAGAAGGGTAAGTACAGGACACTAGATGGTAAGTCTGTTGATAAGTTAAACTTTGATAGCGCGTATGAGGCCCGCGACTTTGTCAAGCGCTATGAGGGTGTAGACAATTTTGAGTATTATGGCCTCACTAACTATCAGTATCTTTACATATATGACACCTATAAAGGTGAGATACAATACGATCCTTCGACTATTAATATTGTATCACTCGATATCGAGTGTGCATCTGACGATGGTTTCCCTAATATTCAAGTAGCTGACAAGGCTATCACTGCAATCACTCTTCGCAGCAAGGGTCAGTCAGCCGTGTTTGGTTGTGGCGACTTCTACACCAATGACTCTAAGATCTCCTATCTCAAGTGTGAGGACGAGTATGATCTCTTGCAGAAGTTTCTGCAAGTGTGGCAGTCTGATGCATGGATGCCTGACATCTTAACTGGATGGAATACTGAGTTCTTTGATATTCCCTATCTTGTCAATCGTATTCGGCGTCTATTAGGCGATAAGGATGTTAACAAGCTATCGCCATGGGGTTTTGTACAGGAGCGTGAGATTACACGTGGTCAGTCAGTCGCTAATGGATCTGGTAAAAAAGATATCGTGTATGATATTGCCGGTATCGCCTCACTCGATTATCTAGAACTCTATAAGAAGTTTTCATTCTCAAATCAAGAGTCGTATAAGCTTGACTATATCGCACAAGTGGAACTCGGTGAGAAGAAGATAGACTACTCTGAGCACGGGTCGCTGCTCGAGTTATATAAGAACGACTTTCAAAAGTTCATCGAGTATAATATACACGACTGCGTACTCGTAGACAAACTAGAGGACAAACTTAAACTCATCGAGCAGGTCATGGCTCTAGCGTACGATGCTAAGGTCAACTACAATGACACTATGGCGACTGTCAAGCCATGGGATATTATCATACACAACTATCTGTTAGATCAGAATATTGTCATCCCTCAATCTACAAAACACGCTATGCCTATGGCTTTAGTCGGTGGTCATGTTAAGGATCCTAAGGTCGGTCTTAGCAAGTGGGTCGTGTCGTTTGACTTAAACTCGCTGTACCCTCACCTTATCATGCAGTACAATATTAGTCCGGAAACATTATACGCTCGTGCCGGATCATTCCCATCTATCGATCAACTCTTGTCTGGTGAGTATAACTACGCAGAAGGTAATGGTGAGGGTTTCTCTTGGGCTGCTAATGGTTGTGCATACAAGAGAGACAAACAAGGGTTCCTTCCTGCACTAATGGAGAAGATGTATAATGACCGCTCGATGTATAAGAAAAAGATGCTTGAGGCAAAAAAGAAATACGAAAAAACCAAGTCTAGTGAAGATGCCAAACTCGTCGCGCGTTACCACAATATGCAACTTGCAAAAAAGATTCAGCTCAACTCTGCTTATGGTGCACTGGGGAATGAATACTTCAGGTGGTTTAGCTTCAACAACGCGGAGGCCATAACTACATCTGGCCAGCTGTCTATTCGCTGGATTGAGAAGAAGATGAATGAGTTCTTAAACAAGATGCTCAAGACTAATAAGGACTACATCATCGCCTCTGACACTGACTCCATCTATATCGAGCTTGACGGTCTTGTATGCTGGGCTGGTGAGACTGATGAGCTAAAGATCGTTCAGATGCTAGATGAGTTCATCGAGGCTCGCATTCAGCCTTACATGAACGAGTGCTATCAGCAGCTCGCTGACATGATGAATGCTCGTCAGCAGAAGATGCAGATGAAGCGTGAGACGATCGCCAGCAAGGGTATATGGATTGCCAAGAAGATGTACATGCTCAATGCATGGAACATCGAGGGTGTACAGTACGATGAGCCTAAGCTAAAGATTTCGGGGCTATCGGCTGTGCGGTCTTCTACTCCTTACTCTTGCCGTGAGAACATTAAGAAGGCACTCACTATCATCATGAATAAGTCTGAAGACGATCTTCAGCTGTTCATTGAAGATTTCCGTGCTAAGTTTATGGAGTTTCCATTTGAGCAGGTGGCATTCCCTCGTGGTATTAAGGGTATGGAGAAGTACCGCAACTCTAGGACTATCTACGAGAAGGGTACACCTATTCAAGTCAAAGGTGCACTACTGTTTAACCATGCTATACAACGCAATCAGGTTAAGAATGTCGCTCCTATCAAGAACGGCGACAAGATTAAATTTGCGTATCTTAAGTTCCCTAATCCTATTGGAGATAGCGTGATCTCTGCACCTGACACTCTTCCACCTGAGTTAAATATTGATAAGTACATTGATCGTAACATGCAGTTCGAGAAGGCCTTCCTCGACCCGCTCAAGTCTATCACTAACATCATCGGTTGGCAGACCGAGAAGGTCGCAAACTTGGAGAGCTTCTTTGGCTAAGAAAGGTAACACAATGAGTGAAGATGATTTTGGTTTTAGTTTAGTATCAGAGCAAGAGCTTCGAGCACACGAGGAAATGCTTAAAAAGAAAGTTGAGGAGCAGTCTAAGGTAGTAATACAGACTACATCAGACTTAACAGACAAACTACATGGCTTACGCGATATGATAATGCCGCTGCTTAATAATCTCTCAAAAGATCCAGATAAGACATATATTCTGTGGCCTGATAGATCTGAAAAAATAAAGGCATTCATTAAGAAAGTAAACGACTACGTAGACAATGATTAATATCGTAGCATTGCTGGTATCATTCTGCATATCAGGAGTATCAGCATACTTTAGCATCATAGGACTAACTGCTATTTTCTCTGCATCCTACTATCCAGTGATAGTAATGGGTACAGCTTTAGAGGTTGGTAAACTTATAGGATCAACCTGGCTATTCCATAATTGGAAGCAATGCCCTTTATTATTAAAGATATATCTTATATTAGCTGTTATAGTCTTGATGCTTATAACTAGCATGGGTACTTTTGGCTTCTTGTCTAAAGCACATATAGAGCAGAATATAAACATAACTACTGGTAATGCAGATGATGCTCAGATAGTACAGACTAAGATAGATGTAGAGCAAGCGACTATTGACGACTTAAATAAACAAATATCTCAGATTGATGCTGCAGTTACAAAAATGACTGATAAAGGTCAAGCCGCTAGTTCTCTTCAGGCTGCTGAAAAACAAAGAAAGATCCGTGATGACCTTACAAAACAAAAGAATCAACATACAGAGATTATTGCAAATCTCAAGTCACAAAAAGTTAAACTTGACTCGGGCATTAAGAAACTCGAGGCAGAAGTTGGACCGATTAAATATATCGCAGCGGCATTATATGGAACCTCTGGACCTGAAAATCTTGAATTGGCTGTTAGGTGGGTTATTATTCTCCTTGTTATTGTTTTTGATCCGCTTGCTGTGGTTCTTTTATTGGCAGCCAATCATGGATTAACACAAATAAAAAGGTTTACAAATATAGATGAAAATGGTATATTGAATATTGACAGTAATGTATTTGGAGATATAAATGTTACTACGAGACAAGTTAATAAAGAACTCGACGATCGACATGACGTCGACTCTGACAGACAGCAAGATATTCACAAAGAAAGACATAATACCGACGCCGGTGCCAATGATAAACGTAGCTTTATCTGGGACAGTGGACGGTGGGTTAACACCAGGCCTTACGATGTTAGCTGGTCCATCGAAACACTTCAAGACGGGGTTCGCCCTATTAATGGTGTCAGCATTCCTAAAAAAGTATAAAGATGGTATAGTACTATTCTATGACTCAGAGTTCGGCACTCCTCAATCATACTTTAACACGTTTGGTATTCCGTTTGACTCTGTAGTACATACTCCTATCACCGATATCGAGGAGTTAAAGTTTGACATCATGCAGCAGATGAAAGAGTTGACACGCGATGAGCATGTCATGATCGTTATTGACTCTATTGGCAATCTTGCTTCTAAGAAAGAAGTTGATGATGCTATGGACGGTAAGTCTGTAGCTGATATGTCACGCGCTAAACAGCTTAAGTCTCTGTTCCGCATGATCACACCTCACTTGACTCTCAAGGATATTCCTATGGTAGTCATCAACCACACCTATAAGACTATTGAGATGTACTCGAAGGATGTTGTCGGTGGTGGTACAGGTTCTTATTATGGATCTGATAATATCTGGATCCTTGGTCGTCAGCAAGACAAGGACGACAAGGAGATCAAGGGATATCACTTCGTCATCAATGTGGAGAAGTCTCGCTATGTTAAGGAAAAGTCTAAGATTCCAATTACTATCTCTTATGAGGGCGGTATCAATCGATGGTCTGGCCTTCTTGACATCGCTGTTGATGGTGGGTATATTATTAAGCCAAAAGTTGGCTGGTATGCTACAGTAGACAAAGAGACTGGCGAGGTACACACGCCTAGTATGCGTGCTGGTGACATCGTCGATAATAAAGAGTTTTGGATGAAGCTCTTTAAGGACACTGACTTTGCTAAGTATATTGAGAACCGCTACATGATGGGTTCAGGAGGAGCAATCTTAGGAGATGACGATGAAGATAACTGAGTACACAAATAGCGATAAGACGCGAGTAGCCAAGATACACCTAAACAAAGAAACACTATCTATTGAGTTCATTGATAACGATGTGAATATTGGTGACATCGAGTATCCTGACAAGAGTATGCACTACGTAGAGAGTGCTGCTCGTAATTTTGCCGATGGTGTGTTTAAGGTAGAAGATGTCAGACGGCATCTGTAAGGGTTCTTGTTGTTTTAGAATGAATGACTATGTCTGTAGCTCTTGTGGTAGATCATCACAGGAGGCTACAGACTGGTACACTGCTAATACAGAGCAGAAGAGAGAGATTAAAGAGCGGGCCGCAGGGAGATTAGATGAGTATCGAAAAGTTAATATTCAGCAACTTGATATTGAACCAGGATTACGGCCGCAAGGTAATACCGTTTTTGAAGGATGAGTACTTCTCTGACTTCACAGACAAGAATGTATTTAAACTCATTAACACGTATGTCGACAAGTACAACTCCTTTCCTACTAAGGAGGCTCTACTCGTAGACCTTCGTAATCAAGATAACATTAGTCAAGAGACGTATGATAAGTCTAAGGAGTTAGTCGATGGCTTATCGACAGATGATAAAACGAAGATCGACTGGCTACTCGACCAGACAGAAAAGTTCTGTCAAGAGAAGGCCGTATACAACGCGATCATGTCCTCGATCCAGATCTTGGATGACAAGACAGGAGCTAAGTCGAAGGGTTCTATTCCCCAAATTCTCTCAGATTCCTTGGCTGTATCATTTGACACTCACATCGGGCATGACTTCCTTGAAGATGCGGATGGCCGTTTTGAGTTTTACCACTCAAAGGAAGTCCGCATACCGTTCGACCTCGACTACTTTAATAAGATTACGCAGGGCGGTCTTCCACGAAAGACACTCAACATTGCTCTCGCCGGTACAGGTGTCGGTAAATCGCTCTTCATGTGTCATTGCGCATCGGCTAACCTCATGGCTGGTCTCAATGTTCTATACATCACTCTAGAGATGTCTGAAGAGAAGATCGCAGAGCGTATTGATGCTAACTTACTTGACATCGATATCGCACAGCTTAAAGACATGCCGAAAGATATGTACGATCGTAAGGTAGTCAAGCTTCGTGAGAAGACTAAGGGCAAACTTATCATCAAGGAATATCCTACAGCGTGTGCCGGCTCTGGTAACTTTAGGCACTTACTCAACGAGCTGAAGATCAAGCGCAACTTTATTCCAGATGTTATATATGTCGATTATCTAAATATATGCATGTCGTCACGCTTGAAGGCTGGTGCTAACGTTAACTCATACACGTATGTCAAGGCTATCGCCGAGGAGCTTCGTGGACTAGCAGTTGAGTTTAACGTTCCACTTATATCAGCCACACAGACCACCAGGTCTGGCTACTCTAACAGTGATGTTGGACTCGAGGACACCTCAGAGTCGTTTGGTCTTCCTGCTACCGCAGATCTGATGTTTGCACTCATCTCTACCGATGAGTTGGCAGAGTCAAGTCAGATCATGGTTAAGCAGCTGAAGAATCGTTATGCTGATCCTAACAGCATAAAGAAGTTTGTGTTGGGAGTTGACAGGAGTAAGATGAGATTATTTGATACAGACGAAGCAGATATTGACGTGCCTATCATGGATACGACTAAGTTCGGCCATGAAGACAATGAGAGATCTAAACCTAAGTTCGATAAATCAAAGTTTGCGGGGTTCAAATGACATCCTATAAAGTAAAGAAGTTTGATTCGTTGTACGGTGTAGTCGAGAGTGCGACTAACCATATCATCTTTGAGAGCAATGATGAGCACAAGGCTAAGACTATGTCTCGTAAGCTAAACTTCGGTGCAGCATTTGATGGCTGGACACCTAACTTTTTTACAAAAAAAGCGAATGTGGATCAGATTTTTGCTAGGGTTTCTGATAAATAACTGCAAAGAATGGTATGTTTTGCTTGTGCACAGCAAAGAGGCAAGTCGTAAAATCGAGGAAAAGCTGGGAGAAAACGGTGGGGTTCCGCCCGGCCATACTATTTTTAGAACACTGAGAGGGGTGGATCCATAGGGTCCACCCCTTTTTCATTATAAATATAGTAAAACATGACAGAGGTTTACATGACTAAATTTCAAAATGAACTAGATATGGAAAAAGCTATTGCTTCTGCTAATAAAAATCGCGATGCCTTATATAGCCGAATATTAGCCGATAAAGAAGCTTCTGATATTGTTAGAGAATTATCAAAATCATCTTTAAGTTGGAAATGTTATATTTTCTCTAAAAGCGTAGCTTTTCGTGTCGGCAAAAGCTCAATAAAAAGTTTTAGTTCTTATCCTGATGGATTAAAAACATCTGTTTCAGGTGTATCAAAAACTGTATTTGAAAATATAGATCCAACATTGTCTATGTCAAAGCAAAATAGAGTAATCTTAATTGCTGCTTATTTTTTATCTAAAGATCCTAGCAAAGTTCTTACAGAATCAGATAAAACTGAAGCTGTAGAGTCTGAACAAGTTGTTAGTACTCAATACCAACTTCAAAATTTAATTAATGAATACGGTTCAATTAAATTAGTTGTTGGAAACCAGTCATATGATGTTAATATATTTGAGCAAGTATCTGGTCGACCTAAAGCGGATATGGTATTTAAAGATGGAACAATATCAAAAATATTTGTGTCTCATAAAAAAGGATCTAAAGCTGGCGATTTCCAACAATATGGGGGTTTCTCCGCAGATTTAGGTGTTACTGATAAATCTACTGCTAAGTCATTTCCAGAAATTGATAATTTTATTACAGAAGTAGAAACTATATTTAAAGCTTTAGGTCTTAGTAAAGATTCTAATGGAAGATATGATTTTAATCAATTGAAAAAAGGATCTAATTTTGCTAAATTAATTAGCGATGCTTCTGTAGCTTATAAAGTTATGTTTGGTAAAGACTATTCTACAGGAGTTATAGGTTTAAATAATTGTTCAATTCTTATAGATGGAGATATAAAGTTTATTCCAGTTGCAGGAAAAGGACTTAATGTATTTAAATTACAAGGTAGTTATCACACTACTGTAAATCCATTATTAGGTGGTCCTGCTTTTGTCTCTAATAAAGATGATATATATTCACCAGCAATGTTTTTAATTAAATCAGAAGCACAAGGTTTAAATCAAGGTGGTTTTTCTAATGCACGCGCTGTTATTTGGCCAAATAATAGTGTCGTAAAAAGTTATTCAGAGAAATTTAAGAATTCACTTGAAGCTGCTAAATCTAATTCAAAATCTAAAATTGATCAACTAAAGAAAGATTTACTAAAATGATAACATTTAAAACATTCTTAGTTGAATCTTTAGACGTTGATAAGCTCAAGCATCTTGAGCACGCCGAGGATCACATAATCCATGGTGGCCATGAAGGCGTAGGACACGCAGCAGATACTCTCGATGACATCGATAACTTTCTTAAGACAGGTGCTGGTGGATCTACGATAACGACAAAGTATGATGGATCTCCATCAATTGTATTTGGTATTAATCCAGAGAATGGTAAATTCTTCGTAGGATCCAAGTCTGTGTTTAACAAGGAGCCTAAGATCAACTATACAGTTAAAGACATTGAGAACAATCATGGCCACTCTCCTGGTCTAGTAGCTAAGCTTAAAGCCGCGCTAGAACATTTACCAAAGATCATGCCAAAGAATGAGAAGGGTAAACCTGAGGGAGTCTACCAAGGCGACTTCATGTATGATAAAGGAGATCTATCAGGAGATGAGAACTCAAGCGATTATAGCTTTACGCCTAATACGATCACTTACTCTATTCCTAAAAACGGTCCTGAAGGTCGTAAGATTAATAAGTCTGAAATGGGGTTTGTCGTACACACGAAGTATGAAGGTAAAAGCTTGGATGACATGAAAGCAGGTTTTGATGTGGATCAGGACGCTTTCCAGAAAGATCCTGATGTCAATATAATCAATCCACAGATTGACCAGTCTAAGACACGCTACTCTTCCTCGATGCAGAAAGAGTTTGAGAAGCATAAAGAAGAAGCTGCAAAAGTATACTCTGAGATGGATCCTGCAACTCTAGATGATCTAGAGAAGCATGAGATAACAATGAAGACATATATCAACTCGACAGTTCGTGATGACACCATTCCTTCTATTGGAGGATACATACAGTTCCTTGAAGCTAAGAAAAAGAAAGATGTGGATAAGGCTAAGTCTGACAAGGGCAAGCAGAAGATAGCTGCAGCTGCAGACGAGGTCATAGACCATGCCAAAGAAAAGAAAGATGAGTTTAAGAAACTCTTTGAGATGCACAGTCATCTACAAAAGGCTAAAGATGTCCTTGTCAAGGCTATAGGAAACCCTACACCATATAAGCACACCGTCGGCGGTAAAGAAGTTAAGCCAGAAGGATTTGTTGCTACACGTAATGGTAGACCTACAAAACTCGTGGATCGTGCAGAGTTCAGTAAGAATAATTTTGCTAATAATCGTGGTAAGGGTGACCCTGATGCTACTCCTGCAGAGGAGTCAGATACTAAGAACCCGCATGTCATGGCATTTGGCCGTATGAATCCACCTACTGCTGGTCATAAAGTACTTACAGATAAGGTACTTGAGTTAGCTAAAGACAGAAAAGCCGGTCACACCGTTGTGCTTTCAGGAACACAAGATCCAGAGAAAAATCCACTTACACCGGAACAAAAGGTAAAGCACGCTAAGCGCATGTTCCCTGGTGTTAATGTAGAGGCTGCTGGTAAAGATGCACCTACTGTTATTGAGCAAGCAAAGAAGCTAGCTGCCAAGGGCATCGATCATCTCATAATGGTTGCTGGATCAGATCGTGTCGATGAGTTTAAGAAGTTACTCGATACATATAATGGTAAAGAGTATAACTTTAAGAGAATCGATGTCGTCTCAGCAGGAACAAGAGACCCTGACGCTGATGCCGAGGATCCATCAAGTGTATCAGCTACCAGACAGAGATCACATGCCATCAATAATAAGTTTGGTGAGTTTAAGAAAGGTCTTCCTAAAGATATGCAAGATGAGCATGCTAAGGAATTGTTTAATGATATTAAGCAGGGTATGGACATTAAGATCGATCAAGATACTAATCCTATATCACTTGGAAAATATGCCAAGCGTGATGACGTTATTGGTGTGAAAGCTAGAAAAGAGCAACAGCGCAGAGAGATCATGAAAGAGATGGAAAAGAAAAACAATAAACTAAGGGGTACACCGGCTGCTACTAAGCCAGCTGCAACAACGCAGAAGACTTTACCAGCAAAAAAGCCATTAGCAACAAAGAAACCGCCTAAGCCAAAGCGTACTAAAATATAAATACAAATGCTGCAGAAAGCTACGGCAATCCTGCGTTGTTGTTTGGTTAAGCCTAAGGGAAACACCAATGTCGAAAGAAATAAGTCTCCAATCTAGTCCTCAGCTAGTTTTCGTAGAGCAACAGGGGGTTGCCGTAGCCCCTTCGCATAAGCAAATTATCTCCCTATATAAGAAGTCAGAGCAGAGTGGCATTTCTTTTGATACACTTTTAGAAGTGTACAAGAGAGGCTTTGCCGCATCTCTAGACGAGCAATTAGCTTTTAATAGGGTCAACTCATTTATAGCCGGTGGAGCTGCAACAGAAATCGATAAAGATCTATTAGAAAAGCGTGGTCTTTGGGATAACATTCACGCAAAGAGAGAAAGAATCAAGCATGGCTCTGGTGAGCATATGCGTAAGCCCGGTTCAAAGGGTGCACCTTCAAAGCAGGACTTTATAGATTCTCAATCTAAAAAAGAAGAGTATACTGGTGCTGAGAAAGTATCACACAATTCTGATGATCCATCAAGCAGATTTATGGGCACAACTGCTCTAACAGATGTGTACAAAAGCCAGACTCCAGGTTATAGTAAGACCCTATCGACAATTAAGAGAGTTGTCAAAGAGATGTATGTCAGAGACGCTTCAGGCAAGAAGATTCCTGTTGAAAAGAAGAAGTTCAGAGGCTCTGACATGAAGATGCACTCTGCTTATCCAGGTAAGAGTTCAAGCTCGGGTGACGGTGGTGAATGAAGAGTTTTATAGAGTTTTCAAACTTATTTGAGTGTAACGGTAACTGCACTTGCGGTAAGCATCTTGAAGAGTTAAACAAGAAGGATCAGAATCCTTCTGGCGGTATGTCTAAAGCTGGTGTTGATAGATACAATAGAGAGAATCCAGGGCATCATCTTAAGACTGCAGTCACTGCAGAGCCTTCTAAGTTAAAGGCTGGTAGTAAGGCTGCAAATCGTCGTAAGTCATTCTGTGCAAGAATGGGTGGAATGAAGAAGAGACTAACGGGATCTAAGACTGCTCATGATCCTGATTCACGCATCAATAAGGCACTTAGAAAGTGGCATTGCTGACATGATTAGATTTACACAATTCTTAGATGAAGAGAAGAAACCAGCGTTGCATGTATTTGACATAGATGACACGATGTTTCACACTACAGCTAAAGTACGTGTTAGAAATAGTAGTGGTAAGATAGTTAAGTATCTCAGTAACTCTCAGTTTAATGACTATAAATTAAAACCAGGTGAAAAGTATGACTTTAAAGAGTTTAAGTCTGCAAAAAAGTTTCATGATGAGTCACATCCTATACACAAGATGATAAGCAAAGTTAAGAGAATACATGGTACAGTGAAGAAGAATCCACACAGCAAAGTAATTATAAATACTGCAAGATCTGACTTTGATGATAAAGATAAGTTCTTAAAGACATTTAAGAATCAAGGAATTGATATTGATGACATTCATGTCCATCGCGCTGGTAACATTCAAAAATCTAATGAGTCACCGGCAGTAGCAAAGACAAGAATAATCAAAGACTACATACAGAAACATGGATATAAAAAAGTGATGATGTATGACGATAGTAAGACTAATTTGAGAGCCTTGCTAGCAATGAAGAAGGAACACCCTGGTGTTAAGTTTGTGGCATATCATGCCCAACCAGATGGTTCTATTAAAATATTTAAAGATGGAGATTGAAATGAACGAGAACTTTGAAATACTGTTAGTTATAGCATTTATAGCACTAGCTGGATGGGGTCTAACTCGTCTAATGAGTGTTAAAGAGACTGTAAAGGCTGAGCCAGAGCAACCTAAGGAACCTGAAGTTGCACCTGCGCCTGAGCCTGTTATTGAAGCCGTAGAAGAGCCAGTTAAGCCTAAGAGAGGCAGAAAGAAAGCTGTACAAGCCTCTCCTACTCCTGTTAAGCCTAAGAGAGTTACGAAGAAGAAGGTAACAAAGTAATGGATGAACTGATTGAACAGATGAAAGTTTGCTTGGCCAGCGTTTTCGCGCTGTACCTAAAGACACACTATTTCCATTGGAATGTGGAGGGTCCAAACTTTTATAGCAATCATAAGTTCCTTCAAAAGATGTATGAAGATATCTTCGATTCAGTCGACAGACACGCCGAAGAGATTAGAACATCGAATGGATATGCTCCTGGATCTTTTATTAGATTCAGCGAGCTATCTATCGTTAAGGATGAAACTAATATTCCACCTCCTCTGTCGATGATGACAAAACTGATGGATGATAACCTTAACGTTATTAAGTTATTAAAAGATACACAAAAGCTCGCAGATGCACAAAACTCTGTAGGCTATTCTAACTTTCTACAAGATAGAATAGATGTACACTATAAGCATCATTGGATGCTAAGATCCATAACAAAGGTTGTCTAAGATGGAAAACAAGTTTAAGTCTCTAGAGTCCGTCATCAGAGAGATGGCCATGAATCGCAACTCGAAGATCCGCATGAAGGATGTCGAGAATGTTGATCGCGAGACATTTAATAAGCGTAATCCAAAGCACATGGATGACAATGTTATGTCTCCTAAGTCAGAGCTAGCAAAGCAAGGCGAGATTAAGACTAAGATTATCGACGAGAAGAAAAAAGTCGAGAAAGAGGACATTATGTTTGGTAAGGGTCCTCCTGACAATATGTCATCGCCTGCTAATTCTCAGACTCCGGTAACTACTACAGGCAGTACTCCAAAGATGCCTAATGTTTGGAATAATACTCCTAGTATGTTTCAACCTAAAATGCCTAAGATCACAGAGGCAAAAGATAAAAACTTTGATGATGTAGAGGTTACTGACAAAAAGAATTCACCGTCACCTAGCTCAAAGAAGACAAAGCCAACCGACAGCGAAGACCATGATCTTGATGACGCCAAGAAGGTCAAAGGTGGAACTACTGAGGTCGAGCTTAATCCAAAGACAGATGACAAGGTTAACTCAGAGACAGATGAGGACGACTCTGCTAAGAAGGGTCGTAAGAAGGCCAATAAAGAGATCGGACAGAAAGGTGCGCCTATGAAGGAAGAGGTTATCTTTGAGGGTTATCACGTCAAGGATCATGCTACATTTGGTAAGGTTTTAGCTAAGGATGGTAACACCCACCTAGTAGACTATGACACGGCAGATAAGATCTCTGATAAGCACAAAGGTTCGTCTGTCATAAAGACACTAGATAGAAAAAAGTATATTGTCAAGATGCCTGAGCACATGAAACACGGTCAACAAGTAGAAGTAGAAGGATACTAACATGCTAAAATCAAATGGAAACTTAGGTCTATCGGAAGCCATGATTGCGGCTGCTAGAGAGATCCTTGAGAAGAAACTAACTCCTGCACAAGCTAAGAATATCGATAAGAACCATAATGGTAAGATCGATAAGGGTGACTTTAATATTCTTCATAAAAAGAAGAAGATGATGGAAGCTAAATGCCCATCATGCGGTAAGTCACCTTGCATGTGTGAGAGTGTAAAGAAAGAAGAAGTCGAGCATATCACTGAAGCTAGTTTAGGTCATATGGCAGCTAACTTGTATCATCATCTTAGTAATGCGCATTATGGACATGAGTCTGATGCTAGTCCTGCTAGTATCAAAAGTAGTAAAAAGAAAGCAGACGATATAAAGTCTAAAATTGAAACCTCCCATGGTAAAGATGTGGCTTCTGCTATTCATCATCGTGTTACTGGAGCTGTTCATGCTGATAATTCACAAGTCGGTGACGCTGACTCGCATGAAAAGATAAGACATGTCCTTGGAGATAAAGAACATGGTCACTTTAAAAAGCAACTCGCAAAGAAGAATTATTCATATGACGATGATGAAATTGACCGTGCAATGGCACGCCATAAAGCAATGAAGGAAGAAGTTGAACAGATCGACGAGATCAGCTTAAAGAAGAAGATACACGCGTACGCTGCTACTCAGCATCCCGACGCCGACTACAACTACGGCGATAAAGTTCACGACCAAGGCGACAGAATCAAAGCCGCGATCGTAAAGAAGCATGGCGAAAAAGCCGGTGAACACGCTGACACTAAAGCACACACAGATGCTTATGGACGCAACGAGCCTGGTAAAACGTCATCAGATTATTTTAAAAGAGATAAACTAAAAGATGCAAAGCCAGCATCAGCGATGAGAACTACAAAATCTGGTATGATCAACAAGCAAGACGTTGCATCAAAGAAAAATGAAATTAAATCAAGACTTGCTAAAGAAGAAGTTGAGTTCTCTGATGCTGAGTTAGAGATGATTGCATCAATTGCACAACAGCATGAAGTAGAATAATGAATATATTTGAAAAAGTCATGGGAAGAAAGAAAAAAGAGCCCATGGACAAGCCTACAATCGGTAACGGTACTGGTCGCCAAAACGGCGACCAGTCCGGTTACAATGACAAGAGCAACGTCACTGACTATACAATCAGTGATGAGTACATTGCCGAGTTGTCTCCAGAAATTGTAGGTGCAGTGAATAGAAGGAGAGCACTAGGTGATCTTAAGACAGGAACACCTCCTGTTCCACACAAGACTGAGGCAGGATATCACACACTAAAGCGCGCGGTAGACAAGGCAGCCGGTGTTAAGAAGCCTGGGCCATACCAGCTTCCTAAAGTCACCGAGGGTGTTAATGCAGCTATTAGTGCAGGCGGTAAGCAAGTCACACAAAAGGCTCCTGTTGGATCTATAGCTAGAAACGCACCAGCAAGTGCCAGAGCATTACAGACTGCAGCCAATGCTAGAGTTTCTAACAAAGAAGTTAATGCTGACAAGCAAAAAGATACACAGCATAGCAATATGCAAAAAGAGATTCAAAAAAGACAACAAGCATCTAAAAATACATTGGAGAAAGACATGAGCTCGATGAATAAAGAAGAGATCAATCACGTTAACGCAGTGTTCGCTAAGAATCTAGAAGAAGGTTTTATTCGCCTAGATGAAAAGAAGTGGATCGCTAACGCTATTAAGAAGCCAGGCGCTATGACTGCAGCTGCTAAGCGTGAGGGTGTGTCTAACTCCGAGTACGAGAAAGAACACATGCATGACAGTGGTAAGGCCGGTAAGCGTGCTCGTCTTGCAATGACTCTTAAGAAGATGCACAAGGAAGAGATCGAGCAAGTTGATGAGGCAAAGGTAGGACGTCCTTCTACCGAGGATGAGCATCCAATTGCGCAGGCTCGCAAGGTTATCTCTATGCGTGGTCAACATAAGTTTACTCACAAGAGTGGTGAGAAGCACATGATGGATCCTAAGGTTGCACATAAAATCCTTCATATGCATGACAACATGAAGACGTCTGCAGAGAAGGATGAGTTTGCACAGCGCGTACATCACAGCAAGAAGTCTATGGAAGATGCTCTATCGGGTAAGCCAGCTGAGAAGAAACATAAAGTTAGTCTCGCTGGTAAGATCACAGGAACACAGAAATAATGGCACTTAATGCTAACACTATAGTTCAAGCACCTAAGGTTGAGCAGCCTGCTAAAGCAGCAACTCCACCTAAAGATAAGAAAGCCTTAAATGCTGGATCTATAGTTGTAAAGAATAAGAATCCAGTGAAGCCGAAGTACGTTACTCCAGAAGAAGGAGCATTAATGCCTATTAAAAAGACATTAAATCGTAGACCATCAAAGTATATGATAGACATGACTGGTGCCTAATCTTTAAGAACAATAAATAATAAAAACCAATTCTCTAGGAGGACTAATACAATGGCACAATGGGGTAGAAACGATCAAGGTGTTACTGCCAACAGCACTACGACTAAAGAAACTTCTAACGGCGCACCGATCGGAACCTACGCCTTGGTCAAGGGCGACCAGGTTAACCGTGCAGATGCTGCAAATGCTCACTTCGGTAATACATCGGTTGGCTCGAGAGCTTATACCGACGTTAACATGTTTGGTAACACCACGGTCGGTGCTTTCCAACCTAATAAGGCTGTAGGCGTGTTTGCAGTTAACACTGCTCAGATGCAAGCAACAGGCGGTAACGTAGTTATCTCGTTTGTAACATTCGGTGGTTCAGGCTACAATGCAAACGCAAACGTATCATTTGTCTCTACAAATGGTGGATCTGGTGCAGCTGCTAATGCTCAAGTATCTGGTGGTAGAGTAACAGCAATCAATATCACTGCTGGCGGTAACAGCTATGTCACCGCTCCTACGATTACAATCACACCTCCAAATACTCTTGCAGTTAATGGTAATACTGCGATCAGCAACGATACGATCACGTTTACTTCAGCTAATAGCTACTTCCTTGTAAACGATCAGCTTACTATCTCGTCTAATGCATCTTCGTTGCCTGGTGGATTAACTAGTGGTGGTACATATTATGTCGTACTATCAAATACAACAGCATTTAAGATATCAACTGCACAAGGTGGCACACCTATTGCAATGACAAAAGCTAGCGGAAATAGTACAACTGCTGCTGGTTTTGGCTTCTATGGTACAACAGCAACTGGATATGTCGACACTAACAGTGTTCTTCCACAAGTAACTCATGCTGGTTGGGTTCTACGCACAGAGGGAACCGGTGGTCGTGCAGGTCGTATACAATATGAGACACTAGTTGCAATGGGATCACTCGGTGAGACCGACGGTAAGTATGGTACACCTGCTTCTATATCTTCAAATACCGTTGACCAATACGTCTAAGATTGGATTATAGATAATGGCGAATAACTCAAAAAGAATATCTGAGCTCGGTGTACCTACTACTCTGACATCAAATGACAGAGTGGTGGTCCTCACCGGGCCAGGAACACCGATTGCCAACGTGCAGTCGATATTGCTACCTAATCTCGGTTTAGCTTTATCTCAAAATAACTTTCCTATAGCTAATACGACTCAACCCGGAATAGTTAGGGTTGGCGATAGCATTAATGTAGATGCTAATACTGCTGCAATTAGTGTATCAGTATCTACTGATAACGTACCGGTTACTAGTGTATCTTTAGGGTCAGCCGGACAAATAAAACACGATCTTAACTATCTTTATGTTTGTGTTTCACAAAATATTTGGAAGAGAGTTCCGTTAGACTCTGCATTCTAATTATGGTACAGTGATGAATTATGAGAGATTGACTGATGATAACTTTTTAATATATTGCGCCAAACATTATGATAATCCACAGTGCTACTCTACTGAAGAGTTCGTTGAGGATCTAAAGCGAATTAGATATATCAAGAAATTATTGACAAGATACATAGAGAATGGAGACTTGAAGGAGAGGTTAATACTCAATCACGTCATCATTCTCTGTAACGTTTTTACAGCTGAGCATCTTTGCCGTATATTATACTTAAAGATGAAAGCACAATTTAGTTACGTTAAGCCTTTTTTGATTCTATTAAATATTATGCCAGATCGAATATACAATATTAAAGACGAAGACAACATAGACTTAAGTATGATACCGATGGATGAACGAATAATCGACGCATTAAGGAAACTATAATGACTGAATCCGCAGTACCAGCAAATGCTATGGGCCCATCGAGTTCTACTTCAGGACCGATACAGACTATCGATCCTATTCTCCAGAGAGAGAAGAAAAAGAAACTACGTGACATAGCCCCTACACCTATGGTTAAAAGGCTAGTTCCAAATGGTTGAAGATAGCGGATGGATCAACAATAGATTTGATAAGATAGATAGCTGGATGCAGAGATTGACAGAGGTGTCAGTCGATCTCAAGAGTATGCTTGCAGTACACGAGCAGAGATTATCACAACACGATAAGCAGCAAGACTATATGGAAGACATAGTCGAGCAGCGTAGAGTACAGATGGACAAACAAATAGATGATGTGTATAATACGATGAGAGAGCAGGACAATAAGATTTTAGACGAGATCCATATCCTTAGAGCAGAGTCAAATAAGCAGCACCAAGAGATGTCTAGTAAGATATCCAAGATGGAGCAGTTTATATGGATGGCTATCGGTGGTGGTATGGTTGGTGTTTGGTTATTATCGTACGTAGCAAATTACTTCAAGATATTAGGACATTAATATGGAAAAGCTAGCACATCTTATCGGTAAGACATTTGCCGAGTCATCCCAAGAGATTGATGCATTCTCAGCATCAGTAGGTTGCCAGACACTACCATGGCCGGATGGAATCGGCCTCGTTAGCGAGGATCCAGGCACGATCATTGTGTATATACATAATGACATCGACGACATTATCACAGGATTTAAGTTCGTCGCCCCATAAAATAATTGTTTACAAATCCTTCGATTAGTGTATAATAGGACTATATTGGAGAGTAAACATGAACTGGTTAGACCAGAAATACGTCGGTATGTTGTCACACCGGCTAGACAGATTCACACGAAAATCATCAGGTAAGTTTAACTTCCGCTGCCCAGTCTGCGGGGACTCACAGTCTAGTAAGTACAAGGCCAGAGGTTGGATCTATGACAAGCAGGGGCATGGTGTATTCCATTGCTTCAACTGTGAAGTGTCTATGGGTGTGCCTAAGTTCATCAAGATGCTTGACCAGGGGTTATACAATGAGTATAACATGGAGAAGATCAGCCAGAATAAGACTCCTGAACAGGTCGACTTAGAGACATTCGTAAACAAGATGAAGCCGCCTGTATTCCGTAAGGAAGGTATATTGAAAGGCCTCAAGAAGATCAGCCAGCTATCTCCTGATGATCCATTAAAAAAGTATGTCGTCAATCGTATGATACCTAATCCGTATCATGCTAAGATGTTTAAGTGCCCAAACTTCTACGCTTTTGTTAATGACTTAGTACCTGACAAGTTCTCTAAGGAGTCGCTAGACCATGATGAGACACGCTTACTTATTCCTTTTATTAACAAGGAAGGTAAGGTTCACGCTATTCAAGGCAGGTCTTTAAAGAGCACTGGTGTAAAGTACATAACTATAGTATTGGACGAGAGTGTGGAGAAGCTATATGGGTTGGACACGGTTAACTTCGATATTGGATTTTATGTTTTGGAAGGTCCTATCGATAGTATGTTTATTCCTAATAGTATCGCTACTGCTGGTGGTGATATTGTTTCCGCACTACCTAGTGCTTACAAATCAAACGCCGTCGTTGTGTATGACAACGAGCCAAGATCTAAAGATACGATAAAGAAGATCGATAAAGCTATTATGCAAGGTTTTAAGGTCTGTATATGGCCTGAAAATTTAGAGCATAAAGATGTTAATGATATGGTAAAATCGGGCCTCAGCGCAGAGTTTATCAGATATATAATAGACCAAAATACATATAAAGACCTAGCAGCTAAGATGGCTCTCACTAAATGGAGTAAGAGATGAATACAGCGAATATTATAGGTGTGACGAGACCAACAAGCGGACTAGGTGTGGATGAGTTCATATCATATGTAGCTCGTGTATCTAACCCATCTAATCAAAATAACAAAGAGACATCGCAGAAACTGCTGAAGTATCTTATTAAGAATAAGCACTGGTCACCATTTGAGATGGTGCACATAGTCATGGAGATTAATACAACTCGTGATATCGCTCGACAAATTTTACGCCACCGTAGCTTTTCTTTCCAAGAATTTAGCCAAAGATATGCGGACCCAACGAAAGACCTCGGGTTCGTCACTCGTGAAGCCCGTCTCCAAGATACTAAGAACAGACAGAACTCCATCGAAGTAGACGATGATGCTCTTGACAGTCTTTGGAATAATGCTCAAAAAGAAGTATTGAGAAAAGCAAATCTTGCATATGAATGGGCAATTAAAAATGGTATTGCAAAAGAACAAGCTCGTGCAGTATTGCCAGAAGGTCTTACTTCTTCTCGTCTTTACATGGCTGGTTCTCTTAGAAGTTGGATACACTATTGTGAGCTACGCATGGGTAATGGTACACAGAAAGAACATAGAGAAATAGCAAGGGATGCGTGGTATCAAATAACAGCAGAGTTTCCCTCGTTAAAGGATACACTAGAGGTCGTATAAGGAGATAAGATGATATCGGTAGTAAAAAGAAACGGAACAAAAGAAGCATTAGACCTCAATAAATTTCATAAAGTCGTAGAGTGGGCATGCGAGGGTATAACAGGAGTATCAGAGAGTGAGATCGAGATTAAGTCTCAGATCCAGTTCTTTAATGGTATGAAGACCACTGATATTCAAGAGACACTCATCAAGGCAGCCGCAGATCTTATCTCTGAGGATACACCTAATTATCAATATGTCGCTGGCAACTTAATTAATTACAACTTGAGAAAGGAAGTATACGGTGATTTTAATCCAATTGATCTTGCTACTCATATTAAACAAGTTGTTGATGGAGGATATTATGACCCTGAGATCCTATCATGGTACGGACCAGACGATCTGCGATTACTCAACAGCTATATTGATCATAAGCGCGATTTCACTCTTACGTATGCTGGTATGGAACAGTTTCGTGGTAAGTACCTAGTCAAAAATCGTGTTACTGGTAAATACTACGAGACACCTCAGATGACTTTTATGCTCATCGCAATGGTGCTCTTTAGAGACTATAAGGAAGACCGCTTAAAATGGATTAAAGAACTATATGACTCAGTTTCTAATTTCGAGATATCGCTTCCTACGCCAATCATGGCTGGACTACGTACACCACAAAAGCAATTTAGCTCTTGTGTTCTTATCGAGACAGACGACAGCCTTGACTCTATTAATGCCACGAGCTCTTCGATTGTTAAGTACGTTTCTCAAAAAGCTGGTATTGGCATTGGTGCAGGTCGCATTCGCGCTGTTGGTAGTCCTATTCGTAGTGGTGACGCGTCTCACACTGGCGTTATTCCGTTCTATAAACATTTTCAGTCAGCAGTTAAGTCTTGCAGCCAAGGAGGCGTACGAGGCGGTGCAGCTACTCTTTACTATCCTGCATGGCATCTGGAAGTAGAAGACATTTTAGTATTAAAAAACAACAAAGGAACGGAGGATAATCGTGTTAGACACCTTGATTACGGAGTACAGTTCAACCGAGTTTTATATGAACGTCTGCTTACAGGCGGCAATATTACTCTATTCAGCCCTTCTGACGTACCTGATCTATACGATGCGTTCTTTACTGACGTGGACAAGTTTAAAGAACTCTATGAAAAGTACGAGCGCTCGACAAAGATAAGAAAGAAAGTAGTATCGGCTATCGACTTATTCTCTGCGTTCATGCAAGAGCGTAAGGATACAGGTCGCATCTACCTACAAAACGTAGATCATGCAAATGATCACGGCTCCTTTATCAAGGAGTTAGCACCTATTCGCATGAGCAACCTGTGCTCAGAGATCGACTTGCCTACTAAGCCACTCAATGATCTTAATGATCCTGACGGTGAGATCTCACTATGCACACTCGCAGCAATTAATTGGGGAAAGATTAAAGATCCAAATGATTTTGAGCGTCCTTGTACTCTTATTGTCCGTGCTCTCGATGAGCTACTTAGTTATCAAGACTATCCTGTCCTTGCAGCCAGAAACTCAACCATGGCACGAAGACCCCTTGGTGTTGGCATTATTAATCTCGCTTATTGGTTGGCTCGCAATGATCTCACTTATCAGCATATCGATACTGAAGGTTTAAAGAAGATACATGAGTACGCCGAAGCTTGGTCTTACTATCTCATTAAAGCCTCGATTGATCTCGCAGCTGAAAAGGGAGCTCCTTCTAAGTCTAACCAGACCAAGTACTCCCAGGGCATCATGCCTATCGATACCTATAAGAGAGAAGTAGATGAACTTGTAACTCCTGATTACAAGTTGGATTGGAATATACTACGTGAAAGGGCTAAACAGTATGGCATTCGTAACTCCACCCTCATGGCACTCATGCCAGCGGAGACCTCTGCTCAGATATCAAACTCGACGAACGGCATCGAGCCGGTTAGGTCTCTCATCACTGTTAAGCAGAGCAAAGACGGTGTTCTCAAGCAAGTCGTACCAGAAATTAGACGTCTTAAGAGAAAGTACGATCTGCTTTGGGAGCAAGTTTCCCCGGAAGGCTATATTAAGATCGCTAGCGTGCTGCAAAAGTTTATCGATCAGGGAATATCAGTAAACACATCATACAACCCTAAGTTCTATGATGAGGAGCAGATACCTATGTCTACTATGCTGCAGCACATGCTGATGTTCTATAAATATGGTGGAAAACAACTTTACTACTTTAACACAAACGATCAGGCAGGCGAGATTGATCTAGGGTCTCCACTCGGTGAGGTAGACGATGAATCTTGCGAGGCCTGTAAGATATGACACTAAAGGTTAGAACATACTTAGCTGAAGTAGATGGTCGTGGTATTGGTCTCTTTGCAGACCAAGATATTAGGGAAGGTGCACTCGTGTGGGTGCACGATCCTATCATTGATGGTTGGTTACCTGATCCTGAAGACTATCCATATGATGATCTAACTAGAGAGACGATCACATGGATGTACTGCTATGATAAAACACTTAAGAAGTTTATCATGTTTGCAGACAATGTTAGGTTTATAAATCATAGTGAAGATCCTAACCTTGATTGTTTTACTAAATATATACATTATGCAGCTAGAGACATCATGGCTGGTGAGGAGATAACCTGTAACTACAACGATGTCTGCGACAACGGATTAGGATTCTAAGATGAAACAACTGGACGTACCCTTGTGTTTCTGGACACCAAAGGGAAAAGCATGGGCTCACTTTGTCATCGACTATGGCATGGAGCATGATCTACTCTGGGTATGTTTTCAGAATGATACAGGTGAGTGCTGGACCTGGAGTAACAAAGACGTGAGACTCGATCAAAACTTTACTTATGGAAGAAAATATGAAAAACCAATTCTCGATGACAAAACTGGTTGACTACCTAAAAAACTCTGACATCATTATCACTATTCTACTAAATCCATCTAGATGGTCATTTTACTTTGACTATAGTACACAGAGTGATCAAGATCCTGGATTAGTACTCGACTTAATTGTGAAGTTAGGTTTTATTAAGTTTTATATGTTTATAGACGATGGGAGATGGTGATGTCAGTATTCGATGCGACTAATCACAAAGATCCAACTAAAGTCAAGGCATTCTTTGACGACCCTGTAACTATCGCGCGTTACGATAAGCAGAAGTATCCCTTCCTTGAGAAGCTTACACAGTCACAACTTGGCTTCTTTTGGAGACCAGAAGAGATCGACGTGTTTCGTGACGCTAAAGACTTTAAGGCATTGACAAAGCATGAGCAGCACATCTTTACCTCTAATCTCAAGCGACAGATCCTTCTCGACTCCGTTCAAGGGCGCGCACCAACAGCAGCATTCAGTCCTATCTGCTCACTTCCTGAACTCGAGAATTGGATCCTTACATGGGCATTCAGCGAATCTATACACTCACGCAGTTACACTCACATCATTCGGAACGTATACGCTGACCCGTCGGTTATATTCGACGGAATGATGGACATGAAAGAGATTGTAGACTGCGCCGGCGACATCAGCAAGTACTACGACAAGTTGATTATGTTGAACAATTTCCACGAATTGAGTGGATATAAAATAGATGCTGGTATTTCAGATTATAGTGATCTTTATAAACACAAGAAAGCTCTCTGGCTTACTCTTATGTCAGTTAATATTCTAGAAGGTGTTCGCTTCTATGTCAGCTTTGCCTGCTCTTGGGCTTTTGCTGAGGTAAAGAAGATGGAGGGCAACGCTAAGATCATCAAGCTGATCGCTCGCGATGAGAACCTTCATCTTGCAGGTACACAACAACTACTTAAGGTACTACCGACTGATGATCCTGACTTTGCTAAGATACGTGAAGAGACAAAGGATGAGTGCATCAAGATGTTTGTTGATGCGGTTGATCAAGAGAAGGCATGGGCTAACTATCTATTTAAAGATGGCTCAATGATAGGTTTAAATGAAGCTCTTTTGGTTGAATATATAGAGTGGATAGGACATAAGAGAATGACTGCAGTAGGTCTTCCTTGTCCATACAAAACCGGGTCTAATCCTCTGCCGTGGACGCAGAAGTGGATCAGCGGCGCTGAAGTTCAAGTAGCTCCACAAGAAACTGAGATCACCAGCTATATTGGCGGTGGCGTTAAGAAGGATGTTAATAATGATTCGTTTAAAGGTTTTTCTCTTTAGTCTATTAGTCGCTGCATCAGCATATGCCGCTGATCAACAGCCACCAAAACCAGTTGATACTTGTAAAGTACAGGTACCCTACGGACAGCCGTCTACGGTCGCAGGTCATCCTGTTATTTGTCGTAATGCTTATATACTTGAGTCCGATCCAGTTGCTAAGATTCCTAATTGGGTCGCATGGACACTTACACCTGACCATGCCATCGGTTGTGTTCCTCGTACTAATGCTTTCGCAACTGACCAGTCTCTTCTGACAGTAGGTCACGCTACTCCTGCAGACTATGCAGGATCTGGTTATGACCAAGGTCATCTAGCTAATGATGCAGACATGTCATGGGATCCACAAGTTGAACACGAGTCGTTCTACATGTCTAACATGAGCCCGCAATTACCGTCAGTTAATCGTGGTACATGGAAGAACCTTGAGTCTGCAGAGCGCGCATGGGTCTATAAGCTTAAGCATCCATTCACTATCATTGCTGGTAATATCTACTCGGCTAATGGTAAGACAATTGGCCTTAATAAAGTTGCAGTGCCTGACTATCTATTTAAGATTGTTACCGATGACACTACTAAGCAGACATATGCATTTTTGTTTCCACACAAAGATGGACTAGACGCCGATTTCACTAAATACCAGGTGACGGTTGCTGACGTAGAGAAGGCAAGCGGTATCACATTCTCTATTCCTGATGCTAAGACAGTGAAGAACAAGGTCCCAGACACGGATCTCAAGACTCTCGCAGACGACAAGAAAAAGCAATGTAAGGAGTAACAAATGGCCGACATAGAAATGGAAGACCTCATCAACATTCTTAAGGACACTGTTGATGATGAAGCTCAACGTACTAACATTTACCACGACCTAATCAACCTCTTCATCTCTGAAGGTGAAGACGACTTCGGCGACGTAGTCGGTATGGATGATGCATTTGATACCGCTCATGATGAAATCGAAGCTAATATGACTATTGAAGAGTCAGACTACGATGAAGAAGATGAGGAAGAGCTCGACGAAGAAGACGAAGAGTAATACTCGTGAATAGGTATCGCACCGTCTTTATATCTGACACTCATCTTGGAACTAAGATGAGCCAGTCTAGATTTCTATTAGACTTTCTTAAATCATTTGAGTGCGATACCTTATATCTTGTTGGTGATATTATCGACGGCTGGGCGATGCACAAAAGCTTCTACTGGCCACAAGAGCATAATGACGTCATACAGAAATTAATGCGTAAGGCTCGTAAGGGCACTAAGATAGTATATCTTCCTGGTAACCATGACGAGTTCTTACGCAGTTTCTGTGACACTACATTCGGTGAGATATCACTCGTAGATAAAGATATTTACATCGGTGTAGATGGTAAGAAGTATCTGGTCATGCACGGTGACCAGTTTGATGTCGTAGTAAACAATATGAAGTGGCTATCACATCTTGGTAGCTGGGCATATGACGTGACTATCGACATCAATGTCTTACTATCAAAGCTTAGAACCATGCTAGGTAGACCATACTGGTCACTTAGCGCGTGGGCAAAGTACAAAGTAAAGACTGCAGTCAACTTTATAGGAGACTACGAAGAGAACCTAACATCCTATGCTAATAGCAAGGGAGCAGACGGTATAATCTGTGGACACATTCATCATCCAAACATACGTGACATCGACGGAATTACATATATAAACTGTGGCGACTGGTGTGAGACCTGTAGCGCTATAGTCGAGCACCTCGATGGTACGATGGAAGTGATAATGTGGAATGAGTTACGAGAATCCATGGACGTTCAACAATAATGTAGTCGACTCAGAGATCCTAGAGAACTATATAGGATTTGTATACATTATCACGAACCTCACAAACAATAAGAAATATATAGGTAAGAAGCTTCTAAAGAAGTCAAAGACACGCCAAGTTAAGGGTAAGAAGAAGCGCTCACTAGTCGAGTCTGACTGGAAAGACTACTATGGATCTAATAAAGATCTATTAGTCGAGTTAAACAGTGAAGGCATGGCTCCTAGTAACTTTAAGCGTGAGATACTCAGGCTGTGTAAGACCAAAGGCGAGTGCACTTATTACGAGGCTAAAGCACAGTTTGATGCAGACGTGCTAAATAAAGATGACTACTACAATGGTTGGATCATAGCCAAGGTTAGTAGAAGTCATTTACCAAAGAATTAGGAAGGGTGGCTGAGTGGCCTAAAGCACCTCACTGCTAACGAGACGTACCTTAACCGGTACCGTGGGTTCGAATCCCACCCCTTCCGCCATTATAAATAGATGATCTAAAAGGGGTGCATCTATGAAGTCAATATTAAAAACTATGAAGAAAGTGGTTCGCGAGGAGCGTGGTCTTCCACTCAATGAGACTAAGATTAGTCTTGAGTACCATGACGAGCTGAATCCTAAATTATGGAATGGATGGGACTTAAAGCCTGAAGTTAGACAGAAGCTACTAGACTTCGCAAAGACATGGGCTGAGTTTGCCAAAATACAACCAAGTATGATTAAAGACATCATTATGATAGGTGGCAATACAAATTACAACTATACACCTAAATCAGATATAGATGTGCATCTGCTTATAGATAGAAATAAGATTAATCCTGACAGAGAGTTTGTCGACGAGTACTTACAAGCCAAGAAAGTACTGTGGACAATGACCCATAATGTCACGATACTAGGGTATCCTATCGAGCCATATGCTCAAGATATAAATCAAGCTCATGCATCTGGTCAAGGAGTATTCAGTCTTAAGAGAAACATGTGGATTCAAAAGCCTAATCATGAGAAGCTAGACTTTAAGTCTGATAAGAATCTCAAGAAGAAGGTTATGTTCTATGCACATATGATCGACGACATGATTAAGAACAAGATGGATGCCGGTGTGTTTAATGATCTGAGAAAGAAGATGGCAGACATGAGATCTGCCGGTATTGCCAAGGGTGGTGAGTTTAGCTTTGAGAACCTAGTCTTCAAGGAGCTCCGTAACCGTGGATATCTTGACAAGATGAATAACTACGAGAAGACAATGAAGGATCAGCAACTTAGCCTAAAATAAAGGTGTACATTATGAAGATTATGATATACAGTGAACTTGAGATGCTAGTTAGGGAAGACATGATGAGAAATGGTTTTGACCCTGACACAGAGATTGAATTATATTGGAGCACTAGACTATGATCAACCACGTTGAACTATACACAAAGCCTGACTGTCCTTACTGCACGCGTGCAAAGCACCTGCTAAAGACCATGAATATCCCATTTAACGAGCAGATGCTCAACAAAGACTTCACGCGTGAGACTCTTCTAGAGAAGTTCCCACACGCTAAGACTTATCCATTAGTAGTTATCGATGGATTCCATATCGGCGGCTACTCGCAGTTGGAAGAGAAGATCAATGAGGAATACAAGAGTGACAAGCAACTACTTAATGAGGGGGAGTGAAATGCAGTATACAAGACAGAATCTGTTAAACGATCTTAAACTACACGCAGTCGAAGTTCGCTTTACCAAAGTCAATGGCGAGAAGCGTGTGATGCACTGCACACTTCAGCCGCACCTTCTTCCTCCTCAAACTAATATTCAAAAGCTTGAGGAAGAGCACGATAAGAATAGCAACACAGACGTGCTTGCTGTATGGGATTTACAAAATGGCGGTTGGCGTTCGTTTCGTGTAGACTCGGTTGAATACGCTCAAGCAATTGATGGATATTAATATGGCGAAGAAACTCGTACTAGTAACGACTATCAGCACATTTGCCCACTCATACGTCTTTAGTGAAGAAGAGGGTATTCCTAGTGAGTTAGTGCTGGACTTTATTGGTGATGACTCAGTCGAAGAGATGTCTCAAACATGGATCGGTGAACAAGTTATTGGACACCGTGACATTACATTTGAAGAGTACTTACAGCTCTTCGACAAAGAGAACGACTATCTCAAGGACTGGACTACTGAGCAAAAGCTTAAGTTTATCATGGATCCAGAAAAGTTAGAACAAAAAATGCAAGATCGTGTTAAAGAGCAGATGGTGTCTGTAGCTATAGGATTATAATATGGCAAATAGAGTATGGGGTCAGTCCTTTGGCTATCACTACACAGTTGAAGGATCTGATTGTGATCTAGAAAGTCTTAAATCATTTGATACATCACAACAATTTTTAATTGAGTTGCTATCAATATACTCTGTATATCCAATTCCAGCATCCGGTTATCCAAACGTATTTAAGTATAATCCTGAATCTGATGCATTAGCTATTCATCAAGCACTAGTAACTGGAATGATTAGTATATACACAAATCCCAGTGACAGTGCAATCTACTTTGATATGATGATTGATAGATCATTTAATCAGGAACCTATCATTAATATGATGGCTAAACATTATGGAATGAAAGTATATAAAACTAATTTTATGCGTCGACAAGCAGACCTTAAACATACTCTTAGTGGAAATAATGAAGAGGATATTATTAAACATATTACTATGGCTGGTAATATTACATTTAATGATATATTTGAACGAGCTTTGCCTGATGGCTTAGTGCTTGAATTTGGTGTTGCTGAGGGTAAGTCTATTAGGGAGATGGCTGCTGCAGCACCAGATAGAAAGATCTGGGGATTTGACTCGTTTGAAGGACTTCCAGAAGACTGGAAAGAGGATGTTGGAAAAGGTGCTTTCGCCTGTGAGCCACCAACAGACTTGGCTGACAACGTTGAGTTAGTCATCGGCTGGTTTAACAATACTCTAGAAGAGTGGGCCACAAATAATCCAGGTCCTTTATCTGTTATACATCTTGATGCAGATCTATACTCATCAACAGACTACGTGATGCGCACACTCGAGGACAGATTTGTTGATGGCACTATCATCGTGTTCGATGAGATACACGGTCACCCTGACCATAAAGAGCATGAGTATAAGAACTTCCTAGAGTTCCTTGATCGCACCGGCTTTAAGTGGGAATGCTTGGGACAACGTACTGGTGAAGCAGCCGCGTTTAGGATCTATAAATAAAATCACCTTAACAATGTACATGGGAGTACTGACTAATGAGTGAATACTGGGGATATCACCTAATCATTGACGCATCCGGTTGTAATCCGGAATCTATCTCATCTGCTGATAATATCACAGCATTTGCAAAACAATTAGTAGTAGACATCGATATGGTACCATATGGTGAGCCACAGGTAGTTAACTTTGGTAGTGGTAATAAGCAAGGATATACTCTCGTACAATTAATCGAGACTTCTAATATCTGCGCGCACTTTGTAGAAGAAAATAATACATTCTATCTTGATGTTTTCTCATGCAAGCCATATGACCCACAGATTGTTATTGAACTAACTAAGAAGTATTTTAAGTATACAAACTTTCGTACGGCTTTCTTAGAACGTCAAGCACCGTCTGAAAATTCAACAGAAACAGTATAAACTATAGATAAATTATTGAGGATGACATGACTGAAGAACAATATAATGCTTTTGAAGAGAATGAGATATCAAAAAAATCACAAGGCGGCACAGAGATCACTAAGAGATCAATCGCCGCCTTGGTCGACCCAGAGTTAGCAAGTAACTTTCAGGTTATTCCTGCACGCGTGCGTGAGTTGCAAGACGACAAGATTCGTATATACTGGCTACATGACCTAGCAGAAGATCCAGAAGCCAATCACCTGCAAGATCCACGCAGTCGTGATCGCTTTCATAAGTTTGTGTTCTCGAGCAACTGGCAATATCAGCAGTATGTCGATAAGCTTGGTTTCCCACAGTCATCCGACTCAGTTGTATTAGAGACACCAATTGAACCATTCAAGCGTGTAGAGAAGAGCAAAGATGAGGTTCGTCTCATCTATTTCTCGACACCACATCGTGGTCTAGAGTTGCTAGTGCCTGTGTTTGAAGAGCTTGCAAAGCACCATGACAACGTTCATCTCGATGTGTTCTCTAGCTATAAGATCTATGGCTGGGAAGAAGCAGACGAGAAGTATGAGGCACTATTCGATCGCATACGCAATCATCCAAAGATGACTTATCATGGCTTCCAGCCTAATGATGTATTGCGTGAGGCTGTTAGCAAGGCACACATCCTAGCATATCCATCTATCTGGGCTGAGACGAGCTGCCGCGTATTGATGGAGTCGATGAGTGCCGGTCTGTTGTGCGTGCATCCTAACTTCGGTGCATTGGCCGACACTTCAGGTGGATTAACATCTATGTACCCATATGACACCAATCCAAACAATCACGCCAATATCTTTTATGCACATCTTGATGAGGCTGTTAATATTGTTAACACCGAGAATGCACAAAACTATCTAGGCTTTACAAAGACATATGCTGATGCACGATTTAATATCCAAAAGATATCTAGCCAATGGAATACAGTGATGAAGGGACTACTTCAGCAGTATCCAGACGCAGAGTCGAGAGCATTGAAGAAGAGAGAGATGTTTAGGTATAAAGTCTAATGATTGTAACAAAGACTCCGTTAAGGATATCTTTCTTTGGGGGTGGAAGTGACATACCGCAGTACTACAACAAGTATCCAGGTATGGTCATCTCCACCTCTATTGATAAGAACATATACATCGCAGCCAATAAGTGTCAGGCCAACCACTTTAAGATCATCTACTCACAGCTCGAGCTGACTAATCATAGGGTAGACATCAAGCATGATCGCATCAAGGCAATCATGGAATATTTTAATGTGTATGGCAATGTAGAGCTATGCAGTTTCTCTGACATTGATACTCGTGGTAGTGGATTAGGCTCATCTTCAACGTTCACCGTCGGTAGCTTACACGCTATGTTCGAGATGCTTGGTAAGAAGACTAATCGTCTTGAGTTAGCTGAGCTCGCGTCACATATCGAGATTAATATGTGCGGTGAGCCGATTGGTAAGCAGGATCAGTACGCTGCAGCCTTTGGTGGCTTCAACGTGATTAGGTTTAACTCATCAGGAGTTGAGGTGAGACCTGTCTTTATTAAGCCATCTGTTGTTGAGGAGCTAAACGATAACTTATTGTGCTTCAACACTGGTGTCACAAGAGCAGCGTCTTCTGTGCTGAAAGAGCAGGTCAAGGGACTAGAGGGTGGCATTACGCAGAACACAACAATCAATCAGACATCCAGTCTTGTAGATATAGCTGAGGTAGCACTCAAGTATATAGAGAATGGACACTTAGATGACTTTGGTGCACTACTCGATACATCATGGCGCATCAAGAAGAAGTTGGCAAAGAGTATATCAAATCCTATCATAGATATAATGTATGAGCAGGGAATGAGCTGCGGCGCACTAGGTGGCAAGCTGCTCGGTGCAGGAGGCGGTGGCTACATGCTGTTCTATATACCGAAGAGTAAACAGGCACAACTCAGAGAGACGATGGCTGAAGAGGGATATAAACAGATGGACTTTAAGTTTACAGACAAGGGATCGACAGTGGAGCTATCTATATGACTTTAAGCAAATACATTCAGTATCTTAATCAAGCGCTAGACACTATCGACCAAGGCGATTATGCTGGTATGGTGTTTCATCTGACACACGCTGCTCGCACAAATAAGCCAGTCTATGTGTTTGGTAACGGTGGATCGGCTTCGACCGCAGACCACTTCGCATGTGACCACTCAAAGGGTGTGTTGACAGACACTGACTTTATTCCTAACGTTATCAGCCTGAGCTCGAACATGGCACTGTTCTCTGCCTTGGCAAATGATATCGGTTATGACAGTGTGTTTAGTCACCAGCTCAGACACTTTCCTCATGATAATGGAATAGCCATCGGTATATCAGCCAGCGGCAACTCACAGAACGTACTTAATGGATTAAATCAGGCAAGAGAGATGGGATTCACAACCATTGGTTTGGTTGGATTTGATGGCGGTAAGATGAAGAGTGAAAGCCTGTGTGATATACTAATCCATGTCAAGTCGACCAACTATGGCATTGTTGAGGACTGCCACTCGATCATCATGCATACCACATCTCAGGAGATACGTACAAGCAATCTTAAGGGTGACCCCGACCATATCCCCAAACTATAAATAATTGTGTACATTATTGCAGACTTGATTTAATATAGGAATATTATGGATAACATCATCAAGTTCCCTAACAAAAAGACACCATATACCGGTGAGCCCAGGTCCTTCGAGGACGTGGATAATATGGTCGATGAGTTAAAGATGCACCATGTCTATGAAACTTTACAAGTAATATTGCCGATGCTGTTTAGCAGGCTAGACGCTGCTGGATTTGACTTCGGTGTTGAGGAAGGGGAACCAGACCCATTCATCAAGGACGGCGCGTTCGCTGTCGAGGCAATACGTGCCATGCTGTGTAAGTATCACGGCTTATATCACCCATTCTCAGACATCGCAGAGCATATATTTGTACCAGACGATGAGGATGAGTACGGCACACTAAAGATCGTTGAGGCGATAACAGTTAAGTTCAAAGACACCAACGCAGAGGAAGGAAACGGCTAAGGCCGATACATCATGATTATAGTTGACCTATCACAGGTAATGCTATCCAACCTAATGATGCAGTTAGGCAATCACACTAACGCACAGGTTGAGGAGAATATGGTTCGGCACATGGTATTGAACTCTCTTAGATCATATCGCAGTAAGTTTGCCGACGAGTACGGCGAGTTAGTCATAGCGTGTGACAACAAGAACTACTGGCGTAAACAAACATTCCCCTACTACAAAGCCAACCGCAAAAAGAATATCGAGAAGTCAGAGCTTGATTGGGCAAGCATCTTCGACTGCATGAACAAGATACGTGCAGAGTTGAAGGAGTTCTTTCCTTATAAGGTGATCGATATCGAGACTTGTGAGGCAGACGACATCATAGCTACACTAGTGACTGCTAGTGTAGACGAGGACGTATTGATCTTATCAGGTGACAAGGACTTCATTCAGTTGCAGAAGTTTAGCAACGTGAAGCAGTATGATCCTGTTCGTAAGAAGTGGATCACTCATGATAATCCTGACCGATACCTAGACGAGCACATCTTGAAGGGTGATAGCGGTGACGGTATCCCTAACGTGTTGTCGCCCGACGACGTGTTTGTCACAGGTGGCAGACAGAAGCCATTGACACAGAAGAAGATCGACGCGTTCATTGAGTTGAGCATCGAGGCCAAGTTCGACCACCCACAGTGGCGTAACTACTGGCGTAACAAGACTCTGATCGATCTTACTATGATTCCTAAAGAAGTACAGGAGAAGATCTTGGCTGAATACAATGGTCAGGAAGTAAAGACCAGAGACAAGCTGTTTGATTATTTTATTGCTCACAGGTTAAAACACCTAGTAGAGCACATTCAGGAGTATTGATATGGGTATGGTTATAGGTGTGGCTGAGTTCCTCGAGAAGGTCTCTAAGCTAAAGTCACGTAAAGAGAAGGTCGAGGCACTGAAGGCTAATGACTTCTTCTCACTGAAGACAGTATTACAGGGTGCATTCCATCCTAATCTCGAGTGGTTATTGCCGCCGGGTCAACCACCATTTAAGGCTAACGAGCTGCAAGACCAAGAGAACATGCTTCACAAAGAGGCGCGTAGACTCGTGTATTTTGTGAAGAACGGTCAGCCTGTAAGGTCACAGACCCAGCGCGAGGCTATGTTCATTGAGTTGCTTGAGGCAGTGACACCAGCCGACGCGCTGTTGCTGTGTGCCATCAAGGAGAAGAAATTGCCGTACAAGGGGATCACGGCAGACATTGTAGCAGAAGCATTCCCTGGTCTATTAGGAGAGGAGCCAAAAAAGTCAGATGGGCAAGTCGAAGCACAGCAAGCATAACGACCGCTATGCGGACCGTGAGTACATGGACGGTTACGGCGTTACGAAGCGCAATAAGGAGAGTCGTAAAGAGAAGCGCGTAGAGTATCTTCTGCGCACTAAGAATATCGATAACCTTATCGAGGAAGAGGACGAGGGACTTGACCCGATGGACTATGACTATCTAGAAGAGCTTGAGCTACTAGACCTATTAGACGAGAAAGGCTTGAGACATGCCCACCTACAACCTGATGAACACTGATACGGGCGAGGAGTTTGAGATGTTTATGAGCTACTCAGACTTAGAGAAGTATTTGGCAGAGAATGCAAACGTGCAGCAGTTAGTATCTGCCCCAGCAATTGTGTCAGGAGTGGCGACCAAGCCTGACGCAGGATTTCGTGATGTATTAAAGCGAATTAAAAGGGAGAACTCACGAGGCTTTAAGCGCTCGACAGTAAACACGTTTTAACACTAACCAATAAGAAGAATACCTATGGAAACAACCGAGCGTCTAACGAGAAAACAGAGAAGAGTAGCAAGACAGCAGGGAATTAAGCCGGAAGAGAACATAGTCAAGTTAAATTTCAGGCTCAAGTATATCGAGCCGATGACTAAGAACCAGCAGCGTGCGTTCGAGGCATACGAGGACGGTAAGAATATGATGCTGCATGGTATAGCGGGAACAGGTAAGTCCTTCATATCGTGTTATATGGCGATGAGAGAGATCATCGACGGTTCTGACAGGTTTAAGAAGTTGGTTATTGTTAGGTCGGTGGTGCCGACTAGAGATATGGGATTTCTACCAGGTAATAACAAGGAGAAGACCAAGGTATATGAGGCACCGTATCAGTCTATATTCACAGAGATGTTTGGCCGCTCAGACGCTTATGAGTACCTTAAGCAGAAGGGTTTTGTCGACTTCATATCTACCTCATTTATTAGGGGGATTACTCTTAACGACTGTATCGTTGTTGTGGATGAGATCGCTAATCTTACTATTCACGAGTTAGACTCAGTTATAACCAGAGTCGGTAAGAACTGTAAGATACTATTCTGCGGTGACTTCAGGCAGTCAGACTTCACAAGGTATGCCGACCGAGAGGGACTGAAGGACTTTATGAAGATCATCAACAAGATGAAGAGCTTCGAGTTCGTGGAGTTCGACGAGAATGACATCGTTCGATCCAGCATGGTCAAGGAGTATATTATAGCCAAGGATCGGTTGGGGATAGTTGCATGATGTACGAGAATGAAGAGTATGCTGAGTGGTTGGCAGCATTCATACAAGACTACCTGATGCAGCAGTTACAATCTGGCCGATCGGTCGTGATGGAGTCAGAGATATGGCAGATGTTGGGTACACCGATGCCTGCCGGACACAAGGAGCAGAAGTTCGTATTGAGAGAATACGTCGATAACGTAATACCGTTTAAGAGACCAAATTAGTTGTGTACATTAATTTTATTATGTGATAGGATTATAGAATGAGAAGAGTATTCGAGCACGACCCGTTGCCGGCACTTGGCGTGACCAGAGTGATGCGGCACGACAAGCGGTACTACGTGTGTCCGACCGGCACCTATCAGTCGGTCACCACCATCATCGGCGACCACATGGGCAAGGAGCATCTCGACGCGTGGAGAGCTCGTGTCGGTGAGGAGCAGGCTAGCAAGATCACGACTCAGGCAGCTAACAGAGGGACTGCAGTTCACGAGTTGTGTGAGAATTACCTGAACAACTACGAGGACTTCGCTCGTAGGGCAATGCCGTCTAATATACTGACATTCAATGGTATTCGACCAGTTCTTGACCAGCATATCGGCAAGATATATGGTATCGAGCACATGCTATACTCACCGACGCTTAAGGCAGCAGGAACCTCTGACCTTATAGCCGAGTATGACGGTGTCAACTCGATCATCGACTTCAAGACATCTCTTAAGCCAAAACGTGAAGAGTGGATCACCAACTACTTTCTTCAGTCGACCGTGTATGCTATGATGGTGGAGGAGATGTATGGTATACCTGTCCCACAGTTTGTGATTATTATAGCTGTTGACCATGAGGAACCACAGGTATTCGTGAAGCAGAAAGACCAGTATGTGGACACAGTGAAGGATATATTCATACGATGAAGACTCATAAGATCTTAGAGTTGAAGGACGCGCCGAAGGACTCGGTGAAGTTAGCCGACCTGTTGTTTAAGGCGGCTTACGAGTATTTTTGTGCCTGTATACCTGAGCAACCGCACGACTATATACTGAAGGTCGCACAGGACTCGGCTAATGATAAGATCAAGAATGCTATCGATAACTATAAGACTTATGACTGGCCACTATTCGAGAGTCTAGTCAATGAGATCAACACGTACCGTAAGCTGGCATCGATGAACGACACGGCTCACATGACGTACGTCAATCCAAACAAGACGCGCTGGTCACATTAGGTCCACTTCTGGACCTTTTTTACATATAGGATGCACACACATGATAACACTACCAGCAGGCCGATACCTGATCGGCGACCTATGCTACCGCGACGAGGACGTGTGGGACCAGATGATCTCCACTAAGGGAATGAGTGGTAAAGTACACAGCTCATACGAGGGAACAGACCACTCCTTCGTCATTCTCAACACAAAATACGGTGACGGATCATACTCCGACAACAACGAGAATGTCTATTACGTAGACAGCGGAACGATAGGCATCATGAGTTGGGATAAAGGAACCTCATTCAACTCACCAATGGCCAGAGTCTTCGAGTTTACAGAAAGCTTTCAGGTATACAATGACAAGGGAAAGCTGCACTTCGGCAATATCGTCATCGACACAGATCCAGAACCTGTAGAACAGGTAGACTCAGAGTCACCGTATATCAACGAGGACGATGACGAATAGGTCCAAAGTGGACCTACTTTGGTCCATTCTGGACCTAATTTAAACCGCATTAAATTAAACAAACGCGAGGTAAGGCTTCGCAAAAGCGTCCACAATGGACCTAAATTTTGTTCGTGTCAGGCGCACTTTTTTGTGTACATAAGCCACAAATCATCGTACTGTAAGAATATAAGCTAAAGCAAACACACACGGAGACACACGATGAGCAATACATTCTCGGTAGCCTTGTACTTCAAGATCTCTGACTACACGCTGAGCATGCTGGACAACCTCGAGGGCTATGAGGACTATGCGGTCGAGGAGATCGCACAGATCTTCCAAGACTTCGTAGAGCGTGAGCTGAAGCGTCAGGGCAAGACTCATGAGCGGTTCATTCAGGACATCTGCATACAGACAAACGAGTCTATGCAAGAGATGATCGGAGAGTAAGATAGGTCCACAATGGACCTATTTTTTTTATGTCACAGCGAAAATAGTTGTGTACATTATTCTCAACTTATCGTACAGTAAGAATATAAGCTGTGGTTACACTATGGAGACTGTCATGAACATGTACACTAAGATGATCGCTGAGGTTGTAGGCTGTGACACGGATCGGGCACTGCGTATTCAGGACTATATGGAGTCTGATATGGACATCGACTTCTCTGAGTCCTCTGAGCGTGCGCTTAAGCGTCTTATCAAACTGGCGGCTGAGGCGGTTCAATGAGTCAGGAACTGATGATGCTGGAGAGGCTGCCACTGGAGCGCGGCAAGCAGGTACTGAAGGAGCACCTGACTGAGGTGATACAGGATCCTGTGCAGCTGAAGATGATGCTGAACGACATCGACAGGAACTGCAGGAAGCCGTACGACGTGATGCGCATGTACTGGAACAGCCGTCTGTCCTCTGAGGGGATGGGCGTGGCCAACTCTAGCTGGAGCCAGCGAAAGAAAGTTGTCGTAGGCTAAAAATAGTTGTGTACATAATCAGAAGATTATCGTACTGTAAGAATATAAGTTGAACACACACACACTAAGCTGAACACGGAGATTGATCATGGTAGATGTTTTTGTAGTTACCGGTGCGCACCAATACCGCGTTGGGTCCACCCAATACGAGGGCGAGGAGTTTGTGGGGGTGTACGCCTCCCTAGAGGATGCTCAGGCTGCCGCCGAGTCGTACGCCGACCGCGCCGCCAACGACGATCGGTCGCAGGGGAACATCTCTCCGGCCGACTTCTACAACGTCTATCAGGTTGAGCTGGGCCGAGCCGGCCGCTGGCACTCCAACGAGGACGTGGTGTGGCAGTACGTGGTCGACCAGCCGGAAGACGAGGAGTGATCTAAGCCATTGACGTCGTTGAGTAAAAAAAGTTCATCTTTTTAGAAAAAACTGGTTGACATATTCTGGACTTCCACTTAGTATAAGAATATAACCAATGGAGACTACCATGAACGATCGTATCCTCGCCCTCACCTACATCCTCACTGAAGCCGGTATCGACGACCTCAACGCGGTCGTGGCGGCTGTCAAGGAGCGCCGTGAGCAGCTCGCCAAGCAAGTCAAGTATAGCATCAAGAAGGGTGATAAGGTGTCATTCACCAGCAAGGGTGAAATCTATAAGGGTGTCGTGATCTCCGTGAAGGTCAAGAAGGCAGTGGTGGAGTGCGAGCTCCCAGGCTATGCCATCTTTGCGAACACCATGACCTTTAACGTACCACTCAGCATGTTGAAGGTCGCATAAAAAAGTTTGTGTGACCCGCACTTTTTTGTGTACATTATCTTATTCTTATCGTACAGTAAGAATATAAGCTGAATGGAGATTGACATGCTTACAGTGATCCTTGCCTACGCCCCCTTCTTAGAGATAGCACTTGGCGGCATTGCCGTCTGTGCAGTGTATGAGTTCTTCTTCATGGGAGAAGCACAATGAACTACTTTGACAAGAAGCTCTTCGTCACTGTCGGTGACCGCGTGTACTACGAGGTGGCAGGTGATCTTCGCTTCATCGCTCGGTTTAAGCACCGCGGGCCGTTCACCAAGGCCAAGTTCCTCAAGCAGCTGGCGAGCAACCACACGATCGGTAGCTACCTCTCTGAGCTGGCCTCAGGCAAGGCTCCACTGGCAGTCTTAAGGGACTCCGATGAGGCATGGTACTACGGCATACTCGAGGCATTCGCAGGTCATCCAGTCGGAAGGGAAGCAGCATGATGCAGTCATACGTCATATCCGTGGTGGATCCCACCTACTGTTCAGTGCACGTCATTGGGGTCTTTGACAATGAGGACGAGGCTATGTTGGCTCGCAACCGTGCCACCAAGAACATAGCCCAGGAAGCAGACGATCGTGGCTGCTTCTACAAGATCACGGTCTTCAACACCAACAAGCTATACCGTGGGTGAATAGCTGCTATGACAAGAATAGTGTTTACATAATCCGCATTATGTCTTACTGTAAGAATATAATGATTATGGAGATTGAGATATGACTACCGTGTTTACTGGCCAGAAGGCCTACGTCACCCGCAAGGTGCGGGACTACCACAAGCGTGGATGGGCTGTCACCAAGTGCCACAAGCACCCAGACGGCTCTGAGACTTACGTGATGACTTATGTAGGAAAGCGGTAAGACCGCGCGCCCGGTGTCACCAGAGAGCCCTATCTATAGGTGCGCCGGGCAAACACTCTTATGAAGGATGTAGGATATGAAAAACCAAGTTGTTGAGATTAAAATCTCTTTAGAATTAAACGAAGCCGAGTCTAAGCTCTTTGACGAGCTAGCCGAGGTCGTCGGCTACGATGTCATGGTCAGCAATATATCATGGCTTATTCAGCAAGACGGCATAGGCGAAAATGATATGGCGGACATCATCCGTGAAGCTTTTGAGATCGTTGAATAACCTCTGACAAACATTTTGGAGATGATGATGAAGTACGACTATCTGAGCATCGAGCAGCTTCGGTCTGCTCTGGACCACATGGAAGCCAACTACTCTGCCGCCATGGACGGTGGGGCTTATGGATTGGCAGACGCCTTCCTTGACAAGATCACCGGTCTTGCCAATGAGCTGGCACACCGCTTCGACCACCTCATAGAGCAGGATAGCTACTCCCTTGAGGAGACCTTTGCCTGAGACAGGTGGGCCGACTGCTTGCTCCATTGGCGGAGCTGTGGCCGGCCGATCTATACCACAGCGGTATGGCTGCTATGACGAGAATGTGGTGTACATAATTGGTTTGATGAGATACATTGGTACTATAAGCAATGGAGATACAAAATGACTCTCATCAAAATCACCCTCCCCACCGACACCACCCTCTTCGACTTCCTTGACTTCATCAACGCCTACTCCGCCAAACTCGTATCATCCGACAACCTCAATATCGACTTACCTACCCAAACTGTAACTCTTGAATTCCCATCCAAACAATCCGCTCTCGCCGCTCTCGACGAAATCGGATATCCACACCAAAACGTTTTTATCTAATCACACACATTAGGAGACACTACAATGGCACATAATATCGAGATGGTCAACGGCAAGGCCCAGATGGCATACGTTGGCGAGACCCCATGGCACGGCCTTGGCACATCAGTCCCTGCAGACTTGACACCAGCACAGATGCTGGAAGCTGCAGGCCTTGACTGGACTGTTCGCAAGGTTCCTGCCTTCGCTGAGGTTGCAGGCGAGAAGATCGCTGTGGGCAAGTCTGCCCTTGTCCGGTCCTTTGACGACGCCCTCATCGACGTGGTCTCTGACGACTGGAACCCAGTGCAGAACCAGGAAGCGTTTGAGTTCTTCAACGACTTCGTGGCTGCTGGCGACATGGAGATGCACACTGCAGGTTCCTTGCAGGATGGCAAGATCGTGTGGGGCATGGCCAAGATCAAGGACTCCTTTGAGCTCTTTGGTGGCGACAAGGTCGAGGGCCACCTGCTCTTCAGCAACTTCCACAAGTATGGCTACTCCACGGACGTACGCTTCACCCCTACCCGCGTGGTGTGCAACAACACCCTTGCAGTGGCCTTGGGTGAGGGCACCAACAACTTCTGCAAGATCTCTCACCGCAACAAGTTCGATGGTGACAACGTCAAGCAGATGCTGGGCATCGCCTCTGACAAGCTTGCCACCTACAAGGAGATGGCAGCGTACCTGGGTGCCAAGCGGTTCAATGACGAGTCGATCGTGGAGTACTTCACACGGGTGTTCCCAGTGACCTCCTCTGACTCTAAGAAAGAGAAGTCCCGCAACGCTGAGTTGGCCATGCACGTCTTGCACGACCAGCCAGGCGCTAACTACGCAGAGGGTTCATGGTGGCAGGCATTCAACGCCGTCACGTACATGACGGACCATCTCATGGGCCGCAACGCCGACAGCCGCTTGTCCTCTGCCTGGTACGGCTACAACAAGGGCCTCAAGACAAAGGCCTTGGAGACTGCGATTGAGTTCGCAGAGGCCGCGTGATGGAAGACTTTACGATACAACAGCTTAGGGACGCAATGGACAACCTTCTGCATAATGCGGAGCTCGCTGAAGACGATGGGGATCTTGAACTTGGGGAGCTCTTTCGTGAGAAGCACGACCTTTGCCACCTAATCTATGTTGGAAAGTTTCGTGGTGAAGGCCCATACGCTTACCTATACAAGGCTGCAGCGTGAGGCAGCTGCTAGTACAACGGCTGGAGACCCTTCGTGAGATGTGGTCTCTGGCACTTGACCTATACACGGCTGCGGAGACAGTGGAAGCTCCTCCCAAGACCATGCTGGTGTTGAACGCCCTGATGGATGACATCGCCGAGATGATTAAGGAGATCGAGAGTGAAGAAGACCATAGTTGACTACATACTAATGCCGTTGGTGATGGTCGGCCCCTTCTTGTTGCTGGGGTTCATCATCTACGACGCCAACGAGCAGGAGAAGAGCCTGAAGTTTGCCTGTGAGACTCTGGGTGGGGTCTATATCGACCACACGATCTGCATGCAGGGCAAGAATTTGTTTGTAGGTGTCAAGTGAGTGTCGTGGTGTTTGACATCGACGGCACTATCGCCGACAACAGCCACCGCCAGCACCACCTCATGGGTGGCAAGAAGGACTGGAAGAGCTACAACGCCACCATGTCAAAGGATGGTCTGATCGAGGACGTTGCTGTGTTGCTTATAACTCTAGCAATGAATAATCATATCATTCTCTGTACAGGTCGTGAGGAAGTGTACCGGGAAGTGACTCAGAGATGGTTAGAGGAGCAGTATCTGGCTCGCTATGCCAAAGACATCTTTATGAGGCCAGAGAAAGACTATCGCTCTGACGCCATCGTCAAGGTAGAGCTGCTGAACGCTATCAAGGCAAAATACGTGAAGCCATGGCTCTGGTTCGATGATCGCCAGCAGGTGGTGGATGCTATTCGTGCACAGGGTATTCGTGTGTTGCAGGTGGCCCCAGGGGACTTCTAAGCTATACTGAAACGGTATAGCAGCTATGCAGCAGGGTGGGTGTACTTAATACCCACCCTATAATACTATCAGAATATAAGCTATGGAGATAAACATGCTAGAGATCGGACCCAACCTACTCGTCGCCATTCAGTCACTCTGTGCGGTGCTGGGGGCTAGCGCTCTATTGTTTTTCATGTACAGACTCGTGAGGGATAACTAATGACTAAGATAGTATACAACGCCAGCTACGGATGGTTCGGCCTGTCCGATAAGGCAGTGCAGCGGTACAGCGACTTGGCTGGCCTTGGGTTGGTTCAGAGGTCTTTCTCCGGATTAGAACAGTCGCTTCACTGGGAGACTCCCGAGGGTGACTTCTGGTCTGAGCATGATCTGAAGCGCACGGACCCCTTCCTAGTACAGGTAGTCGAGGAGATGGGCAAGGAGGCAGCCGACTTCACTACTCTGTTGATCGAAGAAGTCCCTTCTGGTACGCTGTACCGCATAGAGGAGTACGACGGCATGGAGACGGTGATGACACAGGACGACTACAAGTGGGAGGTTGCGTGATGAACAATATCTTTATAAAACTCGCACTTGATGCTGGGTTGTTGAACTATGTAGATCATGAAACACCTAGACGCTACTTCATTAATGGTCATGCCGAACAAGAAGAAGTTGAGAAGTTCGCTGAGCTGATCGTTAGGGAGTGCGTCGACTTCATAGACGAATTTGGTAGTGATTTAGAGAACGGTGACGTTTTCGGTAAATCAGAGAAGAAGCTGAGCGAGGACTTACTGGCTGGTCATAATGGAGCAGCGCTCTGGCGTGCTTCAGATCTGTTGCGAGAACGATTTGGAGTCAAGTGATGCACCGCACAGAGTACGACGTAAATCGAATACTAATATGGATCTCTAGCCCTCAGGCAGATAAACCGTTTACGCGGGATACCATAATCAACCAGCTGGCTCCGATCAACTTTAGTCTCGTCGACTACGTCCTTAGTCGGGAAGTCGAGAGGGGCAGCATCTATGGCCCGACAGGTAAGTACTACATGAGAAAGGATTCTTATAAGATGAATGATACAGAGAAGCGCCTGAGTGATCTCGAGGTCAAGTACAAGTGGCTCGAGGAAATAGTGGCGAAGATGCACTACGAGAAGCCAAAGAAGCAACGTCTGTGGAGTGCCACCGCCCCAATCCCTCGCGATGTCAAATACATCGATGTCATGTACAATGACGGTCGGATCGACGAAAACTATTATATCGGCAATATGCCCCATATGGGTGCTACTGTGCTAGCATGGCGGGAGGCTAAGTAATGGATGAGGAAGTAAAGCATCTGTGTGATCAGCTGTGCAACGAGTGGATTAAGAGCAATCCGAACACCCCTATCCGCATGTATGAGCACACGCTCTCGGGTCGCGCCGAGACTAAGCTAGCCATTCTAGGCAATGAAGTAGGTCGCCTACGCAGAGAGGCTGATGTACTCAAGACAGAGTCCGAGACCTGGAAGCAGTGCTACCTCGAGCAGGTGAGAGAGAACGTACTGGTGTATGCATCTATCTTAAAAGGAGATAAGTAATGAGCGAGTGGAAGTGCCCTATTAATATGAAGGGATGCAAGAGCAACTGTGGAGACTACGGCTGTGGCAACTGATATCCCTGAGGAGTTCAAGGTTCCTGAAGAGACTGTAGACGCTTATCTAGACTACCTTAAAAAGATCGTGCCAGCGGTCAATGCCCTAGAGAGCTGGGTAGAGTCTCTTCCTATCACTGACCAGAGGATGATACGTGCCGAGCAGCGTGTCAAGAAACTCGAGAAGGACATCAAGCGCGCTGAGCACTATCGTGACTTCATGATGTCCTTTGCCAACGAGCCGATGGAGATGAGCTTCGAGAAAATTCCTATCCAATATGACTACTGGAGGAGAATGGCTCGTCAACTATTAAATGAGTTGGAAGATGAATAAGCTGTGTACAAAACCACAGATCTGTGTATAATAGATATATCAAACAGCAAACAGTGAGTACGACATGAACAAGCGTAAGCTAGTGACAAACAGAGAGGACTATGATATGGAAGACGAGTATAAGGTAGGCTGCACTTTTAGCTTTAACCAGACAGGGCACCACGACGAGCGGTTCCCCGACACCAACATGCTGATGGACTTCGACGCAACGGACGCCAATATCGACACGATGTGCCGCCAGTTCGAGACTCTTCTCAGGGCAATGGGTTACGTCTTTGACGGTCGCCACCTCGAGATGGTTGACGGAGACCCGATGTGAGACTCGCGGAGCGAATGCTAGAGATGAGCCGCGGCATCGACCTAGACCTTCGGGAACTAGCTCGAGCCGCCTACTACATCGACCAGCTAGAGGCCAAGGTCTCGCAGCTGACCGCAGAGATCGATAGCTACACCGTAAAGGATGTTGCAGAAGAGGTCATGGACGTGGCCTACTACGACAACCTTCTAAAGCCTGTGATTACGGACGATGAGGAGAGACTCGCCAAGGCCAAGCAGTACGCAGAGAACGGAGTAGGCTAAATAGTCCTATGGAGGAACTATGCCTGTCACATGTGACTACCTCGCGGTGCAGTGGGATAATACAACATGGGTACGGCACGAGGTGTGCCAATTCGCCAAGAGACAAGACGGCGTCGACGGTGTCTATATAGGTGCACGCTTAGAGTTTAGGCCTATACTGTCAATGGACCAGGGCAAGTGCGTGGACATGGACAAGCAGACCCATGCTCGTTACAAGATAGGTGACGCGGAGTGGGTCTGCCTTGTAAAATAGTTGTGTACAAAAGTCCTGTCTTGGTGTAATATCAAAATATAACCAAGGAGACGCACACATGGCCAGAGGCGTAAATCTAAAGGGTAAGCCCAAGCAGAAGGTAGCTCGTAAGACAAAGTCCGAGCAGTACCTGGTTAATTTCAAGTATCTTGGCGATGAGCCAGACTCCAACTTCAAGTCAATCGCTGATCAGATCCGTGCCTTCAACTGGTATAACGCCATGTGTGAGATGGACGAGGCGCGCGGGTATCTCAAGGACTACCTAACAATCACGAACCGTACAGACCTATCCAAGAAACTGGATAAGGTCCCAGACTCGTTCTTCCCTACCACAGCAGCGTGGATGGCGCGCATCGCGCAGCGCAAGAAGTCGTCTATCGAGCCGCACGAGTATGATAAGTTCATGGGCCTAATCGAGACCTCTATCTCACACGTCAAGGAAGAGAAGGTGGAGACTAAGAAGGTCGATAAGCCAAACATTCAGGATCGTATTCGCGACCGTGCTCAAGACATCATCGGCGACGTCGAGGAGTTGATCGATAAGGGTGAGGAGTTCTCGCTCTATGACTGGCTCAAGAAGAATGAGATACCGGCTATGTACGCCACGAAGATCGGCGACTACTACGGTGCTGTCTGTAAAGAGATGGTCGATGCTCAGGCCGGTAGGATCGAGGGCTATGAGAACTGGTCTAAGTCACAACTCAAGGCGCGAGTGGCTTTCTACCTACAACTCGTCGATGACGCTGAGCGATACGGCGATAACACCAAGAAGACACGTGCCCCCCGCAAGAAGAAGGCGCCGACAACAGAGAAGCTACTCAAGAACTTCAAGTATCAGAAAGACAGCAATGAGCACAAGATCGCGTCTGTTAATCCAGAGTCTATCATTGGTGCCAAGATACTCTGGACATTTAATACGAGGTATAGCACTCTTAGTGTTTATAATGCTATGGGTCCCGCTGGTCTCAGTGTTCGCGGCACTACCATTACTAATTTTGATGAGTCAAGCTCTAAGGCTATTCAAATAGGTCGTAAGACTCAAGAGCGTCTGGAGACTGTACTTAAGGGCGGCAAGATCGTCGTCAAGCGACTCATCGATGAGATGAAGAATGACGTCAACGGTCGTATCAACGAGAACACTATCCTACTAAAGGTGATCAAATGAACATACTAAACGAGTGTAGCTTTATCAAGCCAGAGAACATCGCTAAGATCGAGGAACAGTACAAGGCTACGTACGTTTTCGAGACGTGCCTTCGTGCCCGTGGGGGCGGGTGGGCAAACTTCCCTGCAGCTGTATTCTATCAAGACGAGGCGTATCCAGGTGGTTCTAACTACTTCGCAATATACTTTGACCAAAAAGGAACCTCTTACATCACTGATGCAGGTCCATCGATCATCGACGAGGAGTTTACAGGCCTAGAGGCAGAGGGCGAGGTGGTATACTCTCGCTATAGGCACGACTATCGTGCAGGAAAGAATGGAGCATATGTAGATGGCGGTCGCGACTACTTCCGCTACGGTGGTGACGACTTCGGTGACTACAATATTGTTAAGTTTAAAGTTGTAGACGATCACCTCGAAATTGTAAAATAAGTGTGTACAAAATATCACACTCTATGGTATAAATAATATATGCTGTTGTTGATGACGAAAGCAGAATAGACATACTGGACCCGGGGGCGGTACCCGGCTGGTCCACCATGGATACATACGAGGGTTGAAGTCCCTAGTTGTTCGGCGGTAGCGGGACATTCCGGCTGGGTGTGTATCTTTGATGGGCCAGAAAATTAGGATCGACAGGTGTGTTAAAGGCGGACCGAGACAGCTGCATAAATAAGTTATCTGCAAACGATAATTCACCTATTGAAATGCGCCTAGCGGCATAATTTCTTGGGTTGGCAACTTACCTCGAAACAGAAAAGTTGCACTTCACACAAACAACAAACACAGGAGACTACCATGACAAAGACACCTTACGAGATTCGTTTTGATCTTCTCAACTATGCGATGAGCCAGCTAACTGGCGAGTATTATGCAGCCTTAGAGCGCATACGAGAGTCAACACAAGAAAATTCACCAGCTCGGAACGATGCGGTAAATCAATTAAAATATCCTACTAAGAGTGACATTATCCTTTTAGCAGAGGATTTAAAAGCCTTCATTGACAAAAAGTAATGGTCTCATAGCTCAGCTGTATAGAGCAGCCGCCTTCTAAGCGGCAGGTCGTTGGTTAGAGTCCAACTGAGATCACCAATGTGGAGTTCTGGGTATGAATGACTTGAGTAACTACTCCGTCGATGTCTTAAAGAAGACATGTTTTCTTGATGAGTTGTCAAACTTAAGAGTTAAGTACCCAGAACCTGATAATTTAACACGCATCATTATGGATTACCTTGATCAGCGCGTCAAGGAGATCGACAAAAAATATAAGATAAAGTGAAAGGATACCTTATGAAGTTCTTGAGCATTCGCGATGGACATGACTGCAATATCTCCTACTCTGATGGCAAGACCGTAAGGTACATCAAGTTCGAGCGTAACTATCAAAAGAAGCACTACAACTGGGGCCACGAGGAAGGCGACCAGATGGAGTTCTTACTTAAAGAAGCTCAGCGTATCTGGGGTATTGAATTCCGCGATCTCAACGGCATCGCTCTAGTCAATGACAACGCCCATCATAAGCTCGATCGCGACATCGCTCTCAATGAGATGTATTACGTTATCGACAAAGAGAAGAACCCATTCTGGGCACAGTTCAACTGTCAAGTCTTTAAGATCGATCACCACTACGCACACATGATGAGTTGCTGGCCGCTTGTAAATGTACAAGACGTGCGCACTCACTTTGTCGTCGATGGTCTAGGTGACCACGCTCGTAACACTGCAGTGTTCCAAGATAACGACCTTGTCGACTTCATCGATCGCTCGCAGAACCTTGGCATCTCTGTCATTCTCGAGCACATCGGTCAAAACTATGGCATGAAGGGAATGGTTCTCGACATCTCTGGTAAGGTTATGGCTCTCAAGTCATATCACCAGGTTCCTGACCAGCTGTCATTTGATGCTATGAACCTTGCTAAGTATCTTGGCCTGCGCAACCTCAACCACTTCATTGAGATCTCCAAGCAACTTCAAGGATTTATCGATCCTCTTCCTAGTGAGCAGCAGCAGCTCATTAACCTAGCATATCTCTTGCACGTGTTTGGCGAAGAGAAGATGCCACAGTACTTCCGTCAGTTCGCTAAGCGTGATGATGTCATCACTTACTCGGGCGGCACCGCACAGAATACCGTCATCAACACGAAGATCAAGGAAGCTTTCCCTAACTCTCACATTCCTCCACACTGCTATGATGGTGGCTTGTCGCTTGGTGGTGTTGAGTTCCTTCGCCAGTTGTTTAAGCAAGATCTGTTTGACAACTCTAACTTCCCTTACTGGCAATCCGACGAGGCACCTTCGTCTACGCCTTCTGCTGCTACTATCGACAAGACCGCTGAGCTTCTAGCACAGGGTAAGATCGTTGGTTGGTATCAGGGCAATGGTGAGATCGGCCCTCGCGCCCTTGGCAATCGCTCGATCTTGATGGATCCATCTATCAAGGACGGTAAGGACATCCTTAATACAAAGGTAAAGAAGCGTGAACCATATCGACCTTTTGGGGCATCCGTACTCGCAAAATATGCTGGACAGCACTTCGACGTCGACTACGAGTCTCCCTACATGCTCCACGTCGTCGATTGCCTCAGCGATGACTTCCCTTCAATTCAACACGTTGACAAGACCTGCCGCATCCAGACAGTCAATGAGGATGCACAGTACTCTGTTTACCATTCCATCATTGATAAGTTCCGCGAGAAGACTGGTATCCCTATGCTGCTCAATACAAGCTTGAACGTTGATGGTAAGCCTATTGCCGGCTACATGGAAGATGCTAAGACACTGTTCAAGGACTCTGATCTTGACGCAGTAGTCATTGGTGACGATATTATGGTTAAATAATATTGGGGGTGGGTGTTGGTACACAGGGAGGCCTTATAAGCCTTTCAGCGCCAGATTAGCGTTCTCGAGGGGGTTCGAATCCCTCCACCCCTACCAAATTCTAGGAGATAGTTATGCCGACTATTACTACTGATGTTGATTTTGATCTAGACGAAATCGATGACTATGAGCTCATAGATGAGCTAGAGAGACTTGGAGAAAAAAGAAATTAATGGACTGATAGCCAAGCGGTAAGGCTCACTGCTCATAACAGTGCGATCGTAGGTTCGAATCCTACTCGGTCCACCAAATACACGGTCTGGTTCCAGGTTCGAGTCCTGGTGGCCCCACCAAATTTAAAGGAATGACATGAAGGTAACTTTCGATCTATCTAAGTTCATGGAAGATATTGACACCATGAGACGCAAGACTAATGTCGAGTACATCGATGCGGTTGTCTTCTGGTGTGAGAAGAACAATGTCGAGGTGGAGTATGTCGCCTCTATCATTAAGAAAGATCCAGTCTTTAAGTCAAAGATACTCATGGAAGCCGAGGAGCTCAACTTCATGAAAAAAACTGTTAGCCTACCTTTCTAGTGTACATATCTATAGCAGCATGATATATTAAGATTGAGGAGATATACATGTTGATAGAGATCAAAGGCAAGGCAAAGCATCTTAAGAAAAAGGATATACGTAGAGCAGCTGAGCTCTATGCTGAGTACCTTTTATCAGAAAAAATTAGCTCACAGATAGAGCTAAAGATTATCCTATCTAAGAAGCATCTAGCTAAAGGTATTGATGGATACTGTGACTGGATGGATAATAATAAGTCACCTCGCATATTTGAGATAGTAGTAAGACCTTCTCTAAAAGCTGAAGATCTATTGCAACTACTAGCTCATGAGATGGTTCATCTTAAGCAGTTCGCTAAGAATGAATTATTTGACTACTCGCGTGGTTCGAAGTGTCGCTTTAATGGAAAGATCTATGATCGCGACGAGATAGACTACTGGTTCCTTCCTTGGGAGATTGAGGCTTACGGGCGCGAGCGCGGGCTTTATATGAAATATCTCGACTCCAGGAAAGATAAATAAGTTTGAGCGCTATACGGCTCAAACAGTAAAATACGATCAATATTATTAATACGGAGAATACATATGGACTTTAGTCAACTTAAATCAAATTCAGGTAAGTCGTCACTCGAGCGTCTTACCGCAGAGCTAACAAAGCTCCAAACCGGCGGTAAAACAGAGAACCGCAAAGATGACCGCTTCTGGTACCCTAACGTAGATAAGGCAGGCAACGGCTATGCAGTTATCCGCTTCTTACCACCTCCTCAGGGCGAGGATATGCCATTCGTTCGCCTCTTCGAGCACGGATTTAAGGGTCCAACCGGTTCATGGTACATCGAGAATTCCCTTACGACACTCGGCAAACAAGACCCAGTCGGTGAACTTAATTCTCAGCTCTGGAACTCAGGACTCGACTCAGACAAAGAGATAGCTCGCGCACAGAAGCGTAAGCTCAACTTTATCTCTAACGTCTATGTCATTACTGACCAGCAGAATCCAGAGAACGAAGGCAAGGTGTTCTTGTTCAAGTATGGCAAGAAGATCTTTGATAAGCTCAACGAGGCTATGAACCCTGAGTTTGCTGACGAGGACGCAATGAATCCATTCGACTTATGGGCTGGTGCTAACTTCAAGCTTAAGATCCGTAATGTCGAGAGCTATCGCAACTACGATAAGTCTGAGTTTGCTAAGCCGGGCCCTCTCGCTGACGACAGTGAGATGGAGTCTATCTGGAAGCAGGAACACTCTCTACAAGAGTTCCTTGACCCCAAGAACTTTAAGTCTTATGATGAGCTCAAGGCTAAGTTAAACAAGGTGCTTGGTCGTGACGACTCAACACTCGGTATGACTCCAGCAGCCGCCCGCGCTAAGGCTGCACCTTCTCTCGGTGATGACTATGACGCGCCTGAGACGTCTGCTCCAGCATTTAAGTCTGCGCCTGCTCCTATATCAGACGACGATGACGATGATGGGTTGGAGTTCTTTAAGAGCTTAGCTAGGTGATTTGTTCCTTTATCGCCTAGGACACTGGGGAGCTTCGGCTCCCCATTTTTTTTTATGAATGAGTTACGCCGATTAGTCTCTCAGTTAATGGCATATCCTGCCAGATAAAAGTAGTTTCAGGAATCTTAGATTCTCCACTCGTTGTATCCTTTAAACTAAAATCAGCTGTTTTATCACCACCTCTACTCTGCTGTTGTTTAGCTTTGTACACGACATCGGCTGCAGCAGCGCTATTCATGATACTACCATTTCCTTGATTTGAAGCTACTAGTGTTCCGGATTTATTAGCTATATTGTATATCTTTTGTGCATAGTTAGGGTCTGTAGCGTATCCGGCAGCTGCTATAGCCATAGCAGCGCTGCTAATATCTGTAGCTGCCAGTACGTTTTTATATCTAGGATTATTTGATATAAAGTCTACATAACCAGCCGCAGACTCCTCAATACTATTATAAGCGGCAAATCCCTGTGACATTCCAGCTGTTTGCCCGCCAATAACCTCTGATGTCATTGCTTGAACAGTTCCAGCGGTTCCCTGACCCTTGATTCCAAAAGCATTATTGCCAACCATATGCTGACCGTAACCAGTCTCTACGGCACTCTGAGACGCTCCGAGCTGTGCTATGACTTCAGGATTAGGAAGTCCCTTAGCTTTAGCCGCTGCAAAAACTGAGTTATACATCTTGCTATAGAAGTCGCCCTGACTGCCACTAAATGGAGTGCTCTTTATATTTGTGTCAATTGGGGTCATACCACCCCCTCCACTAGATGGTGTAGTCCCCGGGGATATTCCAGACTGAGGTGTTATACCTCCGCTATTGTTTATTGATGCTGATATTCTACCTAGCCCTGACATTCCACCTGTCGATCCGCCAGAAAAACTACCTGGTGTTCCCCCGGTGCTACCTCCTATAGGATTATTTAAATTGTCATTTCCTGTATCGAATATGTAAGATTTAGCATTAAACTCTATATTTCTTGCATTGAACTCTAAGCTTCTAAGCGATAGTGATCCATCTGCCTCAAGAGGTATGATAAGCTCTTTTCCGTGAAGAGTAGCTGTATATCCACTCTCGGGACCATCCGATATACCACCTTCACGGAAGTATCGATAGTTCTCACCTCCTGGTCCTTCTAGAGGATCATTAGGAACGAAGTCTTCTCTCTTTAAATTCTTTACATCATTTAATTCTTTGCCTAAAGCCTCTGAGTATTTTCTAATATCCTCTTCATCATTACTATCACCCAGACCTGCTGCGACTAGAGCTTTCTTTATACTAATTATAATCCAGTTTACCATATCCTCTTCACTAGAGAAGTGATTTACAATCTCCACCGACGTCATAGCGGCTAGTAAACCAGCAATTAGTCCTGCTAAAGCACCGACACCGGCTCCAGCAGCCGCGCCTACTAATGTTCCTATTAAACTATCTACAACTATAGCTACTGTAAACCCAACTGCAGCTAGTCCATACTCTCTAGTAAGTATTGCTATTTTCTTTATAGAATCGTCTTTTAAATTCGGATCTTTATCCGCAGCTAGCGTTGCAATCTCTATTATAGTGACTATCGTGTCTTTTAAAAGTTCATAAGCAGCTACGTACGTTAATACTTCTGCAGTTGCCCCAACGGCTTTTGGGACATACTTATTAAAAACACCAGGTGGCTTTCTAAACTCGGGAGTAGTAACTGGAGCAGCAGTCTTGGGTGGTGGAGGAGGCGCAACTCGTGTCCCGTGCGCATTTACATCTTCGCCAGCAGCCAATCTTCTTTTTATAGACGGTCTATCCTCAAGCCCTAAGTCTGCCGCTGTAGCATCAGATATAATATGACCGCCACCTCTACCTTTATATTGATCAACCCAACGATCTAATTCGGGATTATATCTAAATCTTCCACTATCATCAGTAATTTCATCAATCTTCTCAACTTGCTTCTCGACCTTAGCTGCATTATCCTTTGTAACCCTCTCGACCGGTCTAGGTTCTCTAGCCTTATTTTTATCTTCTCTCTCTTTAGAGGCCTTTTCGTTCTCTTCTTTTAGGTCTTTTTGTCTCTTTTCATTAGATTTCTTCTCTTCTTCTGCATTTGCACGCTCTCTCTCACGCTCTTTTTCTCTCTCACGTTCTTTCTCGCGCTCTTTTTCTTCTTCTTTGGCTTTTTCTTCTTCTTTAGCTTTTTCTTTAGCTTTTTCTCTCTCTTTTAACTTATCTCTGAGCTTCGTGCCTAATATATCTAATAGGTTTTTACTATCATCTTCGGCATTATTGATAGAAGTTAAAATATCGACTGCCTGAACTTGCTTATTGACTATTTGTCTAAGAGTCTCATTTACAATTCTAAATGCCCCGACATAGTCCTGAGCATGATCATCCGCTTTTGTAAAAGTTCTCTTATTATCCTGAAATACCTGGTCAAATTTCTCAGTAACAACATTCAGAGACGCGTCTAGTGACGCCATTGACGTACTTACATCTGATAAAGTATCTTCATTAGCAGCAGCCTTAAAATTATCCATGTTATCTTACTTCGTCGTGTCTATTATTATATTTTGGACTTATTGCTGGACCAAACCATACTGGATACATGGCGTGGGCGTCAGGTGGCTCGACTAAACCGACTACATTTGAGTCCCTTAGTTTAGCTGGAGCTCCTGGACCAGTTGGTGTTGTTGGTGGGGATGATTTTACAGGAGTGGTTGTTTGTGATGGTGCTGAACTTGGTGCCGTCGAGCTCGATATAGATGTAGCTGCAGCAAGATTAGTACCTTGGGTTATTGTAGGCCTTACAAAATTAGGTGTTTGTTGTGACTGAGTCTCTGTTCCAGATCCACCGGTTGAACTAGGAACAAATATATCTCCGGTTCCACCTTCATTTGGTGCAGCAGAGAAGTGCATTGGGTCTTTTACACTTTTCCAATTCATGCCCCAGCCTAAGCCAAAACTCTTTGCTACCATTCCTATTCCTGGAGGAAGAGTAGTCTTTGTTGAGCCATTTGGATTTTCACTTGGATTAATATCTAGTGCGGCTCCGTATGCATGCCAACTAGGTACAGAAGGATTATTAACATTTGGCCTGTTATTGTATCCCCCTAGCACCTTAATATAACCAGGATTTGTGTTATCTAGATAGTCTACAAGGCCTTGGAATCTCTCTTTATACTTTACCGCGACTTGAGCAGAGGCTCCTCCTTTAGACTTTACAGTGGCAAGTTCAGGTTTAGGTACTGGGAAGAATCCACCCGGTGAATTATAACCACTTTCTGGTGTCGTTCCACTTCCAAAAGAACCAGGCTGTTCCGTATCTTCACCTCCAGATTGTTTAAATAATATTCCATCTGCGTTAAAAGATATTTTCTCGGCATCTATCTTTAAGTCTCTATTTGAACTCTCGGAAGTTGTCTTGAGTTCCTCAAGAGCTGCACTCGCGGTATTTACTGGCTTTTTATCATCTACACCCGCCTCAAACGATGGCTTAAGTTGACCTTCTTGGGTAGTATAGTCTGACATTCTCATAGCAAAGCTGCTTACGCCATACTTCTTTCCTATATTACTCTTATAAGAATTTAATATAGTGTCTAGACCTCCAGCCTTTGATTGCTGCTCGGAGTTCATATTGCTATATGTGCTTATAATCTCAGAAGATCCAGACTCAAACTCCCTCGTAGCAGCCATCTGTCTCTGCGCTGTATCATCAGATTGTATAGAGGCAAGCCGTATATTTGTGTCCGCCCTCTCAGCGTCAGATCTTTTTTCTGGAACTTGAGGTGTTGGGATTACTGGAGGTGGTGGCTCTGCTATAGGAGGTGTGATATCAGATGCTGGAGTTATATCATTTGGCTTATTATCACCACTTAACCATTTTTGTATGTATGGAATTGCAGCTACAGCGCCTATACCTAATAATCCACCTATAAATGCGGAAGCCATACTTCCACCAGAAGACGATGATCCAGAAGATGTACCACCTTTACTTAATATTTGTCCAAGTAGACCAAGCATCTTGGTCATTTGATTATTTAATTGAGCTAGTAGATTATTAGTCTCATTTAGCTGCTCTGAGACACCCTGCATACTATTGTCTAGCTTATCGCTAGCTCTATTCGTCTCAGATATATCTGTGTCTAGTTCTTTTAATAGACCTGAAAGTCTAGGGAACATAGTAGCGAATATTTTATTGTTTACTGCCCTAGCCGCCCTACCAAATGCTCCTAGTGCACCTCCTTCCTTTGTTGGAAGAGGTGTTTTAGTATTATCTTGCGATTTCGGCTGCTCTAGTTGTGCAGGCGCCTCTTGTTTCTTAGTGGCTTTGGACTCTTGAGCATCGGCTTGTTGTATAGCTATTTGCTCTTTGATAGTGTCGGCCATTCCGCCGCCTATCTTATTATTGAGTTCGTCTACTACGTGACCCTCGTCAGTTATAGAGTACTTTCGTCCTAACCAGTTAATACTATTTGGGTCTTTACTGGCCATTTATCTTTGCCAACTTTTCTTGTCCACGCATGAAGCTTGTGACACCAAGAATTGCGCCAAATGCCAAGTGAATTAATCCACCATTGGATAATGTTAGGCTTTGCCATGGAGCATATGTAAATTGTACACCGAGACCTTTAAATATAACAGGTAAGAACATGGTAATTAGTGGGAATCCTATAAAGTCCATAAAGCATATTCCCATATAGAGCCATCCCATTGCTGGGCGCCAATATGCCTTTACCCAATGCTCTTCTTCTTGCTTTATCTGTTCATCTACAATCTCTTTATCGATAGATGTCTGCGCTAGACCCACTGATGCCTGCGCCTGCGCAGTAGCTTGAACAGAAGCCATTTGAACAGTCTGTTGTGCTATAACTGAAGAGTTTTGGTTATTGTTATTCACATCAATTACTGTAACTGCTGGTGCAGGAGCTGGCGCGGGTGCAACTGGAGCAGGATCAGTATTTTGATCATCTGGTTTTGTAAACTTAGCCATTCGCCTGTTTCCTCTGTTCTTCCACCTCTTTGAGGTGTCGCATTATCATCTCTACGTAGAGGTCGCGCTCGAATGGTATAAGATTCTCTACTTCATTTATTGAGTATTTATGGTGCTGAGCCAATGAGAATATTGTTGTATAGTAATTCTCTAGATTATTGTGGTTCAGCGCAGCGTAAAAAAATCAGATAGTGTCGTTAACTCGATCTCCCTGTCGCTTCCCTTTAAATTCTTATATTTTATAATATAAGACATCTTTGGCTGATTTGACATAAATTCTCTGACCTGCTCGAATGTCTTAACATCTAGATTCTCTAAATATTCACCTATTTCTTTTAATGTATATTGAGAGCAGTCATAGACTTCATCACCCTCATAGATCTTATCAACACATCTTACTATAAGCTGAAAGAATGCCTCATTTCCGGACTCTAGGAATTCCTTATCTTCATATAGAGTTATCTTTGGATATTTTAACTGTATTCCAGAAGTGCTAGTGATCTTTATAATATTTTTTACATTTTCTGGAAATATAATATTGATTTTTTTCAGGTTAATATCAAAGTCATAGATCTTCTCGTCTTCTTTATCTTTATAAGATACCTTGACGGTATCATTTACTGAGTTAGCGCGTATCTGAATAAACAAATACTCGAGATCAAATAATGATAATATATCGATATCAAAATCATCTAATATGCAGTTATTAACGACCTGTTTTATTGAAAGAAGTATATCACTTTCTTGGTCACTGTCTTTTGCCATTAATAAAATCTTTTCTTCTTTAACAAGAAAAGGCCTAAAGTTTAATTTTTGCTTAGTGCTTGGAACTTCTAGCACAAATTGTGGATAGGATGTTTTTGGTAACATAATATACTCCAGTTAAATATAATTAAAAGTTTGGATCTAGTGTTTGATCTGCAAATCCATAAGAACCGCGTTGGCTATATGCAGTGTTATAACCATAATCTGATGACCCACTAATTAAACTCGTTAATGCACTTCCTACAACATATCCTGCTGATGATGGAGATGAGAATGCTCTTACAAGAGTGTCAAAATTAATACTACCACCTCCACCAGTGATGTCCACTTGATCTACTGACCAATTCTTAAATGTAAATCCAACTGTCACTTTCATCAGTGAGTTATTATTACCCCAGTCCAAGTTAATATCATTTAGACTATTAGGAAATGCGTCATAGAACGTGACTTGCTTTGTTAATAGACCATAGTTATCAAAAACAAATATATCGATGTCACTAACATAATCATCTTTATAGTTTGTCGTATAAGTTGGAACAGAGTAGTTTAATAGTGTTCCTGTAAAATCAACAACTGATGTCATCCAAGCATAGAAATATCTATAGATTGATCCATTAGAATCAGCTAGGAATGTAAAACTGGTGTCTGTAAACTGGGCATTAAAAGGCATCTTTTCATTGACACCTAGGCCATATCTCCTTACATCATTTGTCTGTAATAAAACGCCTGGGAGTCTTGCCTGCTCAGCTCTAAATTGTATAAGTCTCTCAATACCATTAACGTCAATACCTGCGCCCCTATTCCATACAGTCTCTCTGATTAATTGAGGCGATGACATGACTATGAAGAACTTATTGTTCTGCAATACTCCATATCTAGCTATATTTGAGTTAAAAGATGATATGTTAAATGCCATTATCTTACCTTACTGAGAGAGTCTTTGTAAATGCTCGCCACAGTTGATTTCTTAAATCTCTGAAGCGGTAGCATCAGTGCAGTGTCCCAATTCTTAGGCTGCACATATAGGTATTTATTGCCCTGCACGTGATCCCACAAATAATGCTTCAAGCAAGGTGCAAAGTGCTTAAACTTTGATGAGCTCTGTAAGATCTCATAAGATATTCTCAATTTAGTCGAGTCGTCATACTTCTTGTTATTAGCAGTTTGGTATAATGCATCCATTAGCTTTGCCCTCAACATAGGAGGCAAATAGTGAAGGTTAATCCCCAAGAATCCATCCGACTTAAATCCAATTGGAAATACCAATGGAAACGTATCATAGAATGGTAGAGTATCTTTGTGCTTTGGATCATAAAAGAACATATACATCTTACCGATCGACTTAATATCGATCTTATTGACGACATTATCCTTGTCGGTCATTAGTCTCTCTGGCTTTACATTACGCGAAGACAGATCGCTCGCCGAGTTCCTGTACCAGTCACGGGCATCCTGAGTCTGATTAGGTGTTATACCGGAGTCAGATCCACCAGCTGCAATTTGTGTGAAATAATTTGCCATCAGAAGTTTATATTTAACTCTCTCTCGGTAAAGATATGGAAGCTCCAGTTTCTGTCCTCACAGAATGCCTTTGCAGCCTCCCACTTAGCATTATTTATTCCCCAAGTATAGACCTCGTTTATATACCTCTTAGTGGCTTTCTTTTGTACAACTGGAGGAACTGTCTGTGATGATGGCTTTACTTCAATTACAGCAATCTCGATCTTTCCATCAGAATTCTTCTTCTTAACATAAAAGTCTGGAAAGTATCTATGTATACGCCCGTCCACGGGAGACCTATATGGTATACAAAACTCTTCAGAAGACCACTGTATGATATCTTTATGACTATCCAGATACATCATCAATTTAAGCTCCCAGCTAGACCTATAAATGATGTTAGCCGGGTCACCCTTATATTTATCGGGATGTTTAGGCTTAAAGTATCCCTTGTGTGTCTTCATAAGATTGACCAATTTGTCTATAAATAAACTATCAAATGCTATTTATAAGGTAAAAGTATGGCCATATCAGATCTTTTAAAGTTTGGGGCTGCTGCTGGCGCAGTAGGTGCTACAGCTTATGGCGCAAAAAATGTCATAAGTGCCAAAGCAAACGACCCAAATGCTGTAGTTAATAGGGACATGTTTGCTGGACAAAACTTAACTTTTCCTGAGGATCTGGTAGCAGATGATATTGGTAGAAATTTCTATATAGACATACAATTCCAAAAGTATCAGAGAAGATCTATATTCGATCAGCCTATATTACAGGCACAGGGTGGAATACAACTACCTATACCAAACAACTTAAGAGATCAAACTGGTGCCAATTGGCATCAGTTTGATAATGCAAATAATCCTGCACTTGGAGCTGGTATAGAGCAGTTTTTAAAGAATAACCCAGACTCAGCGACTAAAGGATATGATACTGGTAATTTTTCGGGTGATTTAGTTGATGTTGGCCAAAAGCTTGCTGCCGGAGCCGCAACAGGTGCTACTAAAAATCTATTAGATGGACTAGCACAAGGTGCAACAGCACAAGGTCTACAAACATTTGGTCTTGCGCAGAATCCATTTATGACAATGTTATATCAGAGTCCACAATTTAAGTCACACACGTTTGAGTGGACACTGGCTCCTAGAAATGAGTCTGAGACAGAGACACTAAAGAATATAATACTGTCGTTTAAGTCACATATGCTACCTAGTTTTGCTCCAGCAAGCGGTGGTATATTACTAACTTATCCTGACATGGCTATAGTGACATTATATCCAACTGGGTATCTATATGATTTTAAGATGTGTGTTGTAAAGGATCTAGCTATAAACTTTGCTCCATCGGGGCCATCATTCTTTAGAACTATTCCTGCACCGACACAGGTAATCTTAAGTGTTACTCTACAAGAAATTGAGTTCTTCATGAAAGAAGACATACTTGATCCTACAGGAACACAGGGTGGGCTAAGAGGTCAGGCAGACTCATTTAGTGCTGGTGGTGGCCCTGGAAGATCCGCTGGACCAGGAGGTCCTGTAATACAACCACCACCAGCTCAAGTTACACCTTCTCCGGATGACCAAGTTACACCATATGGTTCACAAGGTTAATACAGATGTCTGAAAAATACTTTTCAAAGTTTCCATTAACACAATATGCAAACAATATAGTTGTTAATATTATCGAGCGCGCTAAATTAACTAATAGTGTTATCAATAATCCGTACATATACTATAATTATGAGATAAAGGAAGGTGAAAGGCCAGATCAAATTGCCGACTTCTATTATAATGATCAATATATGGATTGGCTTCTGTATCTCTCAAATCAAATAGTTGACCCATATTATGAGTGGTACTTACCCGAAGATACATTTAATTCTTATCTAGTTAAAAAATATAATCTAGGCACTAATATTAATATATCGACTTTAAAAAATAAGGTTTACTATTATAAGAATAATTGGTATAATGAGTCTAGGATAACTATATCTGACTATAATGCCTTACCATATAATCATCATCGATATTGGCAAGAAGTTTACGATGATTTTGGAAACATAGTTTCTTATACTAGAAAGCGTAATGATTGGACTATTAAAACTAATAATATAATTAGTTATACTTATCTTGATGAAACTCCAAATAATTTTATTGTAAATGAGATAGTATCAGTACACTATAGTAATACACATATTGGAAAAGGACAAGTAGCCAGTTCTAATAGTTCACATGTTGTTTTACAACATTTAAGCGGTTATGTATTTTTTAGTCCTGGTTATTCTTCTCCATATGTTTATGGTACGGAGAGTGGGGCTAATGTTGTATTTAATGCAGCGACTAGCTTGGCAAATAATATAGTTGTTGGAGAAGAGATCTATTGGGATCCAATTAGTATCTATGATTATGAGAGGATACAAAATGAGAGTAAGAAGAGTATTAAGGTCCTTGATAGGGGACTTTCCATGCAAGTATCTGAGAGCCTAACGAAACTGTTATGAGTAATCCGGGCGATATTCAAGTAAGTTCTTTTACTATAAAGACTGCTTCAGGAACACTAGACCTGACTTACTCATTTGTGAGCGCTTCTATCTACGAGAGCATTTTTACTCCTGGAATAGTTATGTATGTTAAGGTACTTGACACCGATGATCAGGTAGGAATACATAAGATAGTAGGTGGAGAGCCTGTGTCTATATCTTTAGGAATCCCTGGTGGAGTCAAAGCAAACTATAAGTTTACTGTTATGCAAAACGACAACACTGTTGGTGCTACAGCGTCGATGAAGTCTAAGATGTATATGCTAAAAATGGTATCCGACGAGGTCATTCATGGGCATATCAATACGACAATTAAGAGTGCAGACACTCAGATATCAAATCTTGTTCAGCAGATACATAAAGACTTACTACACAGCACAAAAAACCTCATAGTTGAAGATACTCAAGGAAACCAACACTTATCATTAAATGGTGGTATGTCTGCTCATGAAGCGATAGCTATGATTAGAAAAAGAGCTATGTCTGCCGAGAATAAGTCATCTCTCTTTGTCTTCTTCGAGACAAGACAGGACTCTGAAACTGTTTTTAAATTCTCTACTATAGAGAATCTTTTTAAAGGTGACTCGGTCAAGACATTCCAGCAATCTGACGCTATTAACAGTAGCATCTATAATCAAACGGATAATCAGATTATAGCTATAGAGATACCGACCCACTTTAATACGATGGAGAGAATAAAGAAAGCCGCATCCGATGTCATCGAGTTTGACTATACAACTTGGCAATATACTAAAAAGAGAATAGTATCGAATCCAACAGACTATACGACCGGTGGTACCGGAAATATGATATCAGCTGATGTCTTTGATAAGTTTATAAATGCTGCAAAGAATCTTCCTCAACTATTTGTGCCAACCGATAACTATAAGAGGGCAGTCACACACATACCCGAAAAGATTCAAGATAGAAACTCATACCTCTCAACACTATCGCAAAACTCGATAAAGATTAGAACTTATGGGGATCTTGCTATAAAAGCAGGTGACGTAATAACCTTAAATATACCAACAAGATCTAGCACGACTGATAATAAGAAAAATGATTCACAGCTATCTGGTAAATTCCTAGTTTCTAGAATACACCATGATATAGGATTGGTCTCTGAGTCTCCTAGATATACTTGTGTTATAGAGTGCATTAAGGGTAATATAGAGACTGGTGTACAATGACAGAAACTAATCTAGGTAGCAATTTCTCATGGTGGGTTGGCAAAGTCGTTAATGTAAAGGACGACCCATATCTATCCGGGCGCGTGCGTGTAAGAATAATAGGTCGCCACGACGATATTAATAACTTTCCAGATGACTCTCTACCATGGGCAATGCCTATGCAACCTATCACTAGCGCAGCAGTCGGAAGAATAGGAACATCACCGTTAGGCCTTTTACCTGGCTCACACGTATTAGGGATGTACGCCGATAAAGACCAGCAGTACCCAATAGTACTCGGCTCATTTGGTAAAGGTGGAGATGCCGACGGTGGACCCATTGAGGATGGAGCAATATCAATAGACTATAAGAATGGTGGAAGTATACCATCTCTTAGCCAGTCGGATGACGTGTTAGATAATAACGCCTTCAATAAATTATTTCTTGGTAGAGCTCTTACTGAGAAGATATATGACAGTCTTACAAATAATGGGGGTCCTAATCCTTCGACACCTAATACTAGAGGCTCTAATATAACGAAAGATGTTAAGGCAAAATTACATAAGCCTGATGTGCCTACTACAGCTTCAGTAGATCCAAAGGATAAAGGTAACGTATTAGATCATATTAAACAGGTAGACCCACAATTTCGATCTACGGTACTCCCTAATGCTACAACTAATGTATCATCTGTTAGGGATATTATGCAGATGGCTAGCCCAAAAGGCATTAATAATTTATTACAAGAATCTATGACTAGAGCATTTAGTTTATTAGCATCTAGCGTAGGTTTAAGCCCTACTCTAAGTATGTTATCTGGATCACTTTTATCAGGAGCGATATCGGGTAATTATCAATCGATAATAAGATCGGTAATGAATGGACTATTATTATCTGCTGCTGGAAACGGTGGTATATTACCTAAAATAATTAGTCCACTAGCTAATGTGATTACTAATAATTCGCCGAGACCTTTTATTAATTCGATTGTTTCAGTTATACCACCGTTATATGTTCAACAATACTACTCTATAGAAAATGATCCTTATCCTGGATATATACAGTGGAAAGGACAAGCGGGTGATTTTCTGTATACACTCAGAAACGGGGAGCCTAATTATAGTTCTCCTCAACAGCACATAACGGCTCATCATGGAAATCTTATGGGTTCTGGATTGGGTGTTATTATGAATCAGGGTTTAACTGGTGTAGCACTAGGTATAGCGTTATCTACATTAATGAATGGCACTAAGTCTTCTATATCTGATATGGGCTTATCTAAGATAATGGGCTCAGGAGCATCAGTAGGAAATATGTTATCTTTAGCAACTAAGTTACTCGGAGGAAGAGGTTTAAATATACAATCATTTGTTGGTAGCATGGCAGACTCTGTTTTATCATCTGGATTTTCTTCATCTATGAATAACTATGCGCATAAGCAGTCTATATTAGCTATGAAGAAGAAAGCTCTAAATGAAGTATATAATAAAACTGCAGATCAACAGGATTCTGAAGCTATCGATGCTGCTAAACAATATGCATTGGCTAAACTAGATTCTATGCCAAATTTATCATCTATTACGGAATCAGTTCCGCTCTCTGATGGGACCACGTATCAGGTAAAGGTTTCACGATAATGGCAGACGTAAATAATAAGAGATACCCAGACTCTCAAATTGCTTCTCAATATCCATATGCTAAAGTGACCATGCATCCTGATGGGAGTGGTAGATATGAGGATCATACACCAGATCATGAGACTTTTAGAGAATTCTTTGCTGGCGGTGGTCATAGGGAAGTTGGAAATAGTCCGGACGGCGGGATTGGAAGAGAGGTATTAGCTACTCTTGGAAAAGTATTTCATAACTTAGCTGATGGGATGAGCCACACTGTTGCTGGTCATCATGATAGGACTACTGGTGGAAATCATAGAGAGCAGACAGAGGGTGATCATCATGAAGAGAAAGGTGGTAATCACTATAATGCTATAGCAGGTCATGTTGTTTCTACAACAAATGAGACGGTAGTAAATCACACGGCAGATGGCGATCATCACCATATAACCTCAGGAGATCATATAATAGATCATGATGGAAGCATTCACACTAATGTGAGTAATGATCATATATCTCATGTTGAGGGTAATCATGGTTTAGTTGTTGCAAAAGGTGACCATGGTATACAGCTTCAATCTGGTAATATGAATATTGAAGTGACAAATGGTGAATATAATCTTAAGACTCTTCACCCTATAACGATTAGAAGTGTTGAGAAGATAACTTTAAAGGTGGGAAAGAACACTATAGTGATGGATCAAAATGGTATAACAATAACGGCTATTGCTGTTAGCTTTGTTAAGGCTAGTTAACAATGTCTTTTGCACACAGAGACGGTGATGCAAGAGCGTGTGGAGCAACTACTATAGTAGCTGGCCAAGATTTTGTTACTATAGACGGAAAACTTTGGTCAGTGGATGGCGATGATAATACTGACCGTGGTGGTGCACTGCACCACTCACAATCATATATAACTATTGGTGGAATCTATGTTATATTGGTTGGAGACCATGCTGACCCAGATGGTATGTCTCCTGATATTATTGATGGTGGTGTTACCTCTCACGATGATCCGATAGCCACCGGATCTGATAGTTTTGTCGACGTAGCATAGGAATTCAGATGTCAAGAGCAGATACATTTACACCACTAAGTGGAACTAGAGAGATATACAGTGATTTTTTAGTAAATCTAGACTCAAATCCAATGACTGGTGCTCTAGGAAAGATCAGTAATGAGGCAGCAGTTAGAAGATCAATAATGAATCTTATAACGACCAATATGGGCGAGAGAATGTTCCAGCCAAATCTTGGTTCTGATGTTTATAGGGCTCTTTTCGAGCCTCTTGACCAGATTGCAGCTTCATCGCTACAAAGAGCGGTCAAGAATGTCATAACTTATCATGAACCCAGGGCAAATCTTCTTAGTGTTACTGTTTATCCTGGAGTAGATAGGAATACTATGGTTGTTAATGTCATATTTTCTCTAATAAATAGTAATAAACCGGTGTCTCTAGATGTAATTCTAAGAAGAGTAAGATAAATGGCCAACAGTTCTATAAATCTAACATCATTGGACTTTGATACTCTCAAGAGCAATCTTAAGTCATATCTCAAGTCTCAGTCAACGTTTAAAGACTATGACTTTGACGGCTCAAACATGAATGTTTTATTAGATATCTTGTCTTATAACACTTACCTAAATAGTTTTTATCTGAATATGGCTATCAGCGAGTCTTTTCTTGACACTGCTCAATTAAGAGACTCTGTTATAAGCCATGCTAAGGAATTAAATTATACGCCATACTCTAGTAAATCTCCAGAAGCTAAAGTAGATATTACATTTAATACTTCTGGAATAAACTCAGGATTATTTGAGATTCCAAAGGGGACACCATTCTCCGGAACTAACTCAAATGGATCCTTTATTTTTACTACTGATCAAAATCTAATAGTATCATCTACATCTAATACATTCGTATTCTCAAATGTATCGATTTATGAGGGAACATATATTAATGAGTCTTATGTAATGGACTATACTATAGATAATCAGAGATTTATACTATCAAATCCAACTATAGACACGAACAGTCTCACTGTTCAAGTAATTGAGAATACAGGGGCTAATGTTTCTTTATTCACACAAGCCGGTAAGATATATGATTTAACTAATACTTCTAATGTGTATTTCTTACAAGCGACATCTGGAAATCAGTATGAGATAGTATTCGGAGATGGTGTCTTTGGTAGAAAGCCGCTAAGCGGGTCTACTGTTTTAGCTACATATAGGGTTACGCTTGGAACTGCTGGTGGTGGAATCAAAAACTTTTTATTGGACAGAGATCTTGGCGGATACAATGGTGGAAATGCTATATCTACAGTCGTTACAGCCATATATGCATCAGATGGAGCTATGGCAGAAAATATAGAGAGTATTAGATTTAGAGCACCTAAATCTTATCAATCTCAAGATAGAGCAGTAACTGTCAATGACTATATGACTCTTATATTAGATAACTTCCCAGATATCGAAGATGTTAATGTTTATGGCGGAGAAACTGCACCAAATAATACAAAATATGGAACTGTGTTTATATCTCCATCCACTTACTCCGGTGCTCACTTATCAAGTGAAAGACAGACAGATTTATTAAATTTCTTATCTACAAAGAAGATTATCAATATAAGAAATGAAATAGTAGAGCCCGAATATGTCTATGTTATTGTAAATACTACAGCCACTATTAATTTTAGTTCTACATCTTTAACTACTGCACAAATAACTACTATCATTAATAATACTATAAAATCTTACAATGATGTAAATCTAAAAAAATTCAATGATGTGTTAAGACTATCAACATTAATATCGTCTATTAACAATTCTGATCCAAGCGTTATCAGTAATCAAGTAAGTCTACAAATATATAAAGACTTTTCACCAGAATTGGGCAGTGCGCAGACCGTCACAATAAATCTTAATAATCCTCTACAACCGGGGACAATAACCAGTACTCCGTTTTTATCTTCAGATGGTAACTCTTATATATTAACCGACTATAGTCCTAAAAACGATACTTTTATTAGAGACAATAATATTACTCAATATATAGTAATTAATAAAAACCCAATAATATATCTAAAGCAGATAACGACAAATAATATAGAAAATTATTTGGTTGTTGGAAGCGTTGATTATTCTTCTGGAATAATAACGGTTAAGAATTTAAATGTTATAGAAGTTCTTACTAGCCCTGGAATAAGAGTGACTGCTAGCCCTAGTGCCGGTGATGTGTTCTCTAAATTTAATAATATCGTAGAAATAGATACTGGAAACATCAATACAACAGTGATACCATACAGATGAGTATTGAAAAGATTATCTCACCATTTATAGAGTCTCAATTTCCGTCATTTTACAAGAGTGACGGTCCAAACTTTATAGCATTTGTTAAAGCTTACTATGAGTGGCTAGAGCAAGAGGGAAATGTAACTTGGTATTCAAGATCACTTTTAGATAATGGTGATATTGATAATACTCTAGCAAAATTTATAATTTATTTTAAGAATAAGTATATTAATAACTTACCTGAGAATATTGTAGCAGATAAAAAGCTATTAATTAAGCACATCACCGACTTATATAACTCTAAGGGTACTGAAAACTCTTATAAGCTTTTATTTAGAATGATATTTAATGAAGATATTGAGTTATATACTCCTGGTGATTTTATATTAAAGCCTTCTGACGGAAAATGGGTAGCTCCAAAATACATAGAGGTCTCTGATTATCCAGAGATGCAGCTATTAGTCGGCAATCCTATTAGAAGCACTTCTGGGGCTGAGGCTGTAGTAGACAACTATGTTAAAAAGAAAGTAAATGGAAAACTTATTAATATATTATTTTTATCTAACATATTAGGTGAGTTTAAGTTTGGAGATAAAGTATATAGTCCAGGAATAGTAGACTTATCTGAGAATTCTCCAGCTATATTTGGCTCAATGACGTCTGTTAATATAGTAAATGGAGGTTATGGATACAATGTTGGAGACAGACTAGTAGCTCATGGTGAGGGTATGGAAGCAGTAGCGACTGTAGCTTCTGTTTCTGATTTAAATGGTAGAGTTAAGTTTAATTTAATTGAAGGCGGTTTTGGTTTTACTGTTAATTCTATAATTTCTGTTGTAGGAGGTGGTGGAACTGGAGCTACATTTAAGATAGGCGCCATAGCAGATAAGCAGGTCGTATCGATATATACTGACACTATACCAATTAATACTCATATGGATATAGAAACTTCTGGCTATGATATAGGCATAACTGGAAATACAAATGCATTTAATCCAAATGAAGTTGTTACATTCTCAGCAAATAGTCTTATTTTAGATACTAATATGCCTGGTAATTCAACAATTTATGCAGGAGAGTCTTTAACAAATACGGCTTTAGGAATTACTGGACCAAACGCATTGTATGTGTATAGAGCAGATGGAAATTTATTATTCACGACTGGCTCTGAGAAAGCTTTAAATAGTTCAAACTTATATAATAAAGATCTTCATACTGGCGCAACACTAGTTAGTAATATAACTGGAATTTCAGTTACTGTTTTGAATAGGCACAATAAAGATACAGTTACAGCAAATGGAACTATAAACACTGCGGCATCAAATAGCACATCTTTACACGTTTATAGCACAAATCCTGCAATTTGGACTTATCAGCCAAATACAAGTGCTCCTGCTACGGCTACATATGACACCGGTCAGTATCCTGTTGGTTTCTTTTTCTCTACCGGAACTTTAACTGGAGTAACCAGTCTTACGACTGCTCAAGTAACTTCGGTTACCAGAGATACTGATTGGAATCCGGACGGAGGAGTGTTTCCGGCTGCTCTAGGGCAAGTTAATTTAGATACGAGGTTAGTCGACGCTCTAAGAGTCGTTACTTTAGAAATTGGAAGAATAGCTTATATAAATGGAATTAATCCAGGAAGTGGCTATGCATCTAGTCCTGTAGTTACTATCACTGAGCCATTAATATATGATCAAAAGATACCAGATGGCAAGGGCGGATATTGGGGATATGATGCGAAAGTGACTAGCACGGCAGGAACCGCAAATGGCGTAGTTAGAACTATAAATATCAAGAACTCTGGATATGGATTTAGAAGAGATGAGTATATTACTCTATCTAGTAATACAAATACGGTTGCTGTTTACGGAATAGCTGGAGTAGATTTAACAGGAAAATCAGAGGGGTACTATAGGAACAATAGCGGATTTTCAAGTGATAATATTTACATACAGGACAGTGAATATTATCAGAATTACTCGTATGAAATATCCGCAGAGAGAATGATTGACACCTATATAACCTTCGTTGAGGATCTAGTACATCCAAGTGGGGTTGCTTTATATGGAAAATATGCTATAAGAAGTACTTTAGATGAGCAATTATCTGTACCTGTTTATTTTGAACTCTCGAATTAACTATAAATATAAGAAAGATTATTAGGTAGATCGATGGCAGTTTTAACTATACACCACTATATAGATATCATTGATTCTTTTGTAAACAATGTATTATCTAAAAATAAAACATACTATTTGTATGTTGGAAAGCCAGATCCATGGTTAGATATTAATGGAAATATAACGACAAGTCCAGTCACTGCCATATCTAGTGTCGAGCAGTACGAGCTAGATTTATATAAAGATATTGTATTTGGAAAAGAGATAACTCCAGGTCACATATCATATATGGTTCCAAGATATACTTGGACGGCAAATACTGTTTATGACTATTATGATTATACAATTCCGGATCTATATAGTAAGAAGTTTTTTATCATAACTGATAACCTTGAAGTTTATAAGTGCATCGATAATTTTAATGGTGCTTTATCCACAGTTAAGCCATCACTAAATTCAAAATTTGGTACTTTTCAGACTGCCGATGGTTATACATGGAAGTATATGTATAGCATTGACACTGCTAATAATATGACTTTTAGTACACCAAACTATATTCCTGTGATAGTAGACCCAATTGTGGCCAATAATGCAGTATCAGGGAGCATCGATGCGATTAGGTTACTGGGCGGGGGCGCTGGTTATATTACCTATTATAGCGGATATGTTGTACAACCTATAAATGACTATAATTTAGTAATAGATAAATCGGCTAGTTCGATAAATGACCTCTATGCTGAATCTTCGATATATTTAAAAGCAGGATTTGGAGCTGGTCAACTTAGAAAAATTAAAAAATATGATGGCCTTAACAAGATTCTATCAGTATACGAGCCGTTTGATTCATATACTACACTAAATGTAGCTAATAATACTGGAACTTTTAATCTAGGCGATACAATAACACAAAATATAGACGACATTACATTCATATATCAAAACGGTGCATTTCAGAAAGGCGACATCGTATTGCAATCTGACACTGGTGCAAATGCTACTGTAGCTTCGTCTAATTCTACTGTTTTAAAACTTGTTAGAGTTGATGGATCATCGTTTCTTAAAGATTTCCAGATAGGATCTAATGCATATCCTTTAATAAGTCAAACACAATCACCTACAATAGCTTCTGGTACTGTTAATATTGCAAACGCTACGACAATATATGTTAATAGTGCTTCTAGTACATCGTTTACTACAGACTATGCAGTTGGAAGCTATATACAGATAGGAAATACACAAAATATAAACACAAGACGCGTTATAACTGTTAATAGCAGTGTTATTCAAGTTGATTTGCCATTTGGAAATTCTTTTACATCAAATGTACACTATAAAGTAACAACCGCTGCTATACCTTATTCTGTCGTTATGTCTCAAGCTAATGGATATGTATCAAATACAAATTTAAATGGATCTGTTATAACATATAGTAATACATCAATACTTGGACAAAGCTTTATAGTTGGTGAGCGCGTAGATCTTGTCGACATATCTAATACTAGTCAGAGTGTTTATGGAACAGTATCATATGCAAATAGTACTAGTTTAATTTTAAGTGATATAAGTGGCTACGGATTTATAGGAGAAACTGCAAATAACTCACTTACGGTGGGATATTCTGGAAATACTGGACCATTTACAGTGGGTGATAAAATAACAGATGCTAATACTATAGCAACTGGAATTATATCAAGTATATCTTCAGAGGCTAATACCTTTATACTATCAAACGTTTCAGGTTATTTTGGCACTGGTGATGCTTTAATAGATCAAACTAATACTAGTGTGACAGCAACAGTATACAGTATATACAGTACAAATCATTATATACGTGGGAGTTCTTCTTTACAAAGAGCTCATATAGACTCGGTCGATGCTTATCCAAATATTACTATTAAGTCACAACTAGGTAATTTTACTCTAGGATTACCAATATTTTCTAGAAATAGTGCAAATCTACAAGTAATTAATGGATCTGCAAATCTTATATCTGATTTTAATTCTATAAATCCACAAACCCAATATATCATATCACCTTCAGTTAATATAGACGGTGATGGAAATGGTATGATTGCCTATACTACTGTTAATAATCATATTAAGATATACTATGATATGTTAGATGTAAATGGTATATTTAATATTGGAGATAGCATAATTGATACCAATGGTGGATCTACTGGTATTATTATTAATGCTAATAGTAGTGTTCTGTATATACAACCAACTCTAAATGAGTTTAGAGTTAATGATATCATGAAGAATCAAAGTGGAACGACCGCTACTATCAGTGGAATAGGAGAAACTACACCAGGTATAAGTTCAAAGGTTTATTATACAAATTCAAGCGCGGCTTTCTATTTAGGTGACACTATAACGGAAACAGTAACAGGAGCTGTTGGTATAGTAACAGAAGTTAATCCATTATATCTAGTCATAATGTTTAATAATGGTTTCTTCAAAAATAAAGATTATTTTGTAAGCAATAAAAATGTTCATGGGCAAATAAAGAGCATAATTATATCTCCATATAATATTGAGTCAGTTTCAGTAGTTAATAGTGGATACGGTTACACTTTTGCAAATGTATACATTACGGCAAATACACTTTATGGAAATGGTGCCGTAGTCTCTCCAGTTATATCTCCTGCAATAGGACACGGGGGAGACGTAAAGGCTGAATTGGGTGCAAGGTATGTTGGAATATCGCTAGATTTTAATACCGCATCTAATGAGTCTTATAAGTATCCAATGGCTGGAACATTCAGTAAAATTGGAATAATAGAAAATCCATTATTTGACGATGTTGTAATTAATCTCGATGCTAATACTTTTACAAGAACACAACTTGGTTTAACATCTGTATCTGGTACTTTTGTTAACAATGAAATAGTTATTCAAAATAACTCTACCAGTCCTAGTGGAACTGTAGTGTATAGCAACTCAACTTATATGGAGCTACAGAATGCATTTTTACCATTTGCAAATGGTGGATATTTCTCAAATGGTACTATGGCCAATGATAATATAGTTGGTCTATATTCTGGTGCCACTGCAAATGTTAATTATGCAAATGTATCTATGTTTTCTATGCTATCAAATGTCGAGTTGATCTCTGAGACTACTTCTGGATCAACCGCAACTATAACTACAGCATATAGTAATACTAAGCTTCATTTAACTAATGTTACTGGAAAGTTTAGTAACAATGATATTGCTTATGATCCTGTGACAAATGCATATGCAAATGTTGTCTCTATATATACCTCTAATGGAACTATAGATGTTACATCTATATTTGGTATTAAATTTAATCAATCACTTAGACTCCCAATAACATCTTCTACAGGATCTTTTGATCTTTATGAGATGGTAGTTCAAGGCGGAACAAATGCCAGAGGTAAAGTAATTGATAATAGTACAAACTATGATTTAAAAGGAATTACAGGTAATACTGGAGCGTTTATAGTCGGTGATACTGTTGTAAATCAAATTAACTCGCATGCAATTATAACATTTGCTAATTCATCATACATGAGACTATCTTCCGCTACAGATGGCTTTTATAATGGCGACACTATAACCTCTTTGCCACATACACAGACTGCTACTGTAGCTAATGCCTTTAGTGTCATCGTACTCAATGACGTATCAGGCGTAGATGCTGTAGCTGGAATTGATAGATTCCAAAGTGGTACATACTCTGCAAATATTATTGGGCAAACGTCTGGCGTACAGGCAAAAAGTGTACTAAATAATACAATTGTATATCCAGATCTTGTAAGAGGTTCTGGAAATGTAGTTTATCTAGAAAATCTATCTCCCTTTACGGTCAATTCGACCTCTAGAGAGAGTGTTAAGATTATAATTAGTTTTTAAAGTTCAGAGGACCATATGACTCTCCAGACAGATTTATCCCGTAGTCCATATTTTGATGATTATGATAGTACGAAAAACTATTATAAGATATTATATCGTCCTGGTTTTGCTCTCCAAACACGAGAACTTAACCAGATGCAGACTATTATGCAGGACCAGATTGATAAATTTGGTAGACATATTTTTCAGGACGGATCGGTTGTAGAAGGTTGTGCTTTTACTTTTGATACCAATTATACCTATGTAAAGATTAATGATAACTATGCTAATGGAAGTGCCTTTAATAGTATTAATGATTTTATTGGATCCACGGCTACAAATGTAAATGGATTGTCTGCTATAATAGTTAATGGTATATCGGGATATCAATCATCTGATCCAGACTTAAATACTCTCTATTTAAAGTATAACACCACTGCAGCGTATACAAATGGAACTCCACAAGGATCATTTGATCCGGGTGATACTTTAGTTATGAAAACATCAGAAGGAATTCCTATAGGAAATCTTACAGTAGCATCGGTAGCTAACGCTACTGGAAATGGATATGCATTTACTACTACGGTCGGAGTTATATTTAAAAAGGGTTATTTTATAACCGTAAATCCTTCTACTACTGTTATTTCAAAATATAATAATTACCCAGATGGTATATCTGTAGGTTTTGACGCTGTCGAAAGTATAGTTACTGCAGATACTGACTCTTCATTATATGACAATGCTGCTGGATCTCCAAACTATACAGCTCCCGGTGCACATCGCTTGAAGATGGTGCCTACTCTTACAATTCGTAATATCGCCGACACGTCTAATACTAATAGCTTTTTCTCTCTCTGTGACTTTAAATCTGGTAAACCGGTGTCTATTAAGAATGATCCACAATATGGAATTCTTCAGGATGAGTTTGCTAGACGCACGTACGAGACAAATGGAAATTATATCGTATATCCTTTTGTTCTAACAACAGAAGAGAAAGCAAACAATGATCCATTTGTTTCTAATAATGTAAATCTAGTATCATCTTCTGGATTAGGATATGTTGAAGGATACCGTGTTCAATATGTTAACAATAATAAAGTTGACCTTAGAAAAGGTACAGACGTTGAGTCTATAAGCTCAGCGACTGTAAGTCTTAATTATGGAAACTATGTCTATGTTAATGAAGTTTGTGGAGAATTTAACACTGACACGCTAGTACAAGTAGAGCTTCATAGTGTTGCAAAGACTTCATTGTCTGGTGGAACTTATTTGTCTACTGGATATTCTGGAAGCACAAAGATAGGAACCGCTTATCTTAGGGGTTTTATATTAGATAGCGGTATCCCTGGCACATCAAGCGCGCAGTATAGAGCTTATCTATTTGCTATAGGTATGATTGAAGGATTTAACTTCTCTAATGTAAAAAGTATGATATCATATAATGGTGGGCTTTTAGGTGTAGCGGACATTGTGACAACATCTAGAGCTATTGCTAATAGCTCTGGTGGCCTTATTCAAGTCCCTGGAGCCTTTTTAGAAGAGTCTGTATATAGCAATATGATATTCCCAATCGGTCAAAAAGCTATTAAGCTCGATGGATTTAATCATACCCAGTATGTCTATAGAAATAGAGCTGCTGGAACATTTAGTAACTTAGTAACTGGCTCTATGACTTTAAATCTAGGTACAGTTAAGGGGACTGCTTCTGAGTCTATAATACCAACAGGAACTTATAGTCAAAATGAAGCAAACATGATAAGATTAATACCAACGACTGCTGGATATAGTACTGATAAAACAGGTATAGTATCAGTAAGTGGTTCGGGAGCAAATATAGTAGGAAATGCAACAACATTTTTAACTGACTATAGTTCTGGAGAGTTTATATACATTAATTCTGAGACACAACAAATTAATCAGATTGTCAATAATGCGTTTATGAATATAACCTCGACATTTGTTTCGGATGCAACAGCTAATACACATAAATCCATCTATCCTGCTGGAGTTGCGATAAATCTTGGTGCTATAACAAGATCTGTAACATCTACAAATACATCTATCACTATAACTCTAGGTGAGGAGCTTACTGGATCATTTAATGCCGTAGCATACTTCGATGTATTAAGGTCGTCTACTGTTCCTATGATGAAGAAAATGAAGAGAAACGTGTATGTCGCTATTAACTGCGCCAGTCACTTCAATACTACATCAGGTCCTTGGTCTTTGGGACTGGCGGATATGTATAGAATTAATCATATCTATGTAAACGACGCGTTTTTCTCTAACACTGTAGCAGATGTCGTTGATAAATTTAGATATACAACAGGCCAGACAGACTCGTATTATGGTCTCTCTTATCTAATATCTGCCGGCATTCCACTTAATAGTACTTCTAGAATATTAGTTGATATGGATGTGTTCTCTTTTGATATGTCACAGGGGGTTGGATTCTTTACTGCTAACTCATATCCTGTTGACGACACTAATACTGCAAATACTAATTCTATAAAAACCGAAATGATACCGCAGTATAAAGGAAATCCTTCGACTTTTGATCTTAGAGACTGTATAGATTTTAGACCATTTGCTAATAATACTGCAAATATCAGTGCTAATAGTACTAATTGGGCTTCATATGCAACTATTAATCCATCTAGCGATTTAAATTTTTATGTTGATACATCTAGTTATATACCAACTCCGGATGGTAATTTTGAATCCGATCTTCAGCACTATCTAGGAAGAAAAGATAGAGCCGTAATAAGACAAAACGGAGATCTAATTGTTGTAGAGGGTATACCATCAAATACACCTGCAGCGCCTCTTGAGCCAAATGGTTCTATGGGTATCGGTATTATTAATGTTCCACCATATCCTTCATTGAGTTCAAAGTATGCAAAAAATATCGATAGATATGACTATGCTATTACTACTTCTATGACTCAAAATAAAAGATATACAATGAAGGATATTGGAGCTATCAATAATCGAATAGATCGTTTAGAATATTATACTTCATTGTCACTATTAGAAAAATCAGCTTCTAGCTTATTGGTTCGCTCCGATAATACTGGGCAAAATAGATTTCAAAATGGAATTTTAGTTGATCCATTTAAGGGACATGATATAGGAAATACAAAAGATCCTGCATATAATATATCGATAGAACCAGTAGAAAATATGAGACCGAAGTTCTCACAAACAGCCATTCCTATAGTCTTTGATGCTACGCAAAGCCAAAATGTCGTCAGTGTCGGTGAGCTAGTTCTCCTGGACTATAATGAAGTTCCTTATATAAGTCAGCCATTTGCATCTAAGTATAGAAATTGCATAGAAGGAAATATATATCATTATACTGGAAGAATTGATTTTAACCCAACCGGTGACTTCTCACCTGATATAACTAAGTCTCCAGATGTGACCACAAATCTTGACTTAGCCTCTAACTTTGTTAATATAGCAACGGCATTTGGAACTAAGTGGGATAATTGGACTACAACTGATACAGCAACAAATTCTACCACTGGAGATGCTACCAAAACAGCAACATCTACGGATCAGTATGGAAATGTTACTGATACATATAATACTACAACAACTACTACGACAGACGCGACGCAGACGAGAACTGGAACACAACTTGGTGTTACGGTAACAAATAATAGTTATAATTTAGGAACATTTGTCACAGATTTAAGCATATTACCATATATTAAATCTATGACAACATATCTAACTGCTACTGGGCTTAAGCCAAATACAAGGGTATATGCCTTTGCAAATGATATAGACGTTAACTCGTGTGTTATGCCTCTAGATGGATATGTAAATACAACTCAAGGAACTGGTGGTACAAATTCATCAACAGCATATGGCGATGGTAACACTAAAAGCTCAATAACTGTTAAAGATAACTCAGTTCCTGGTCAAAATCAAGTAACTGCAATAAAAAAACAAGATGCGATAGGCGGATCGCCTCTTATCACTGACTCTACTGGAACTCTGTACGCTGCGTTTTTAATACCTGCAAAAACTTTTACATCTACTACTATTGAGTTTAAGTTGGTTGATGTGCCCGATCCAGTAACTGGAGCAGATGCTATTACTACTTCAGCTGTTGGTAATTTTTATGGATCAAATATATCTATATCCAAGGGTGCTGAAATTCTTAATACGAGAGAAGCTGAGGTTATAAGTACAACTGTTGGAGATAGTCAAGTAGTACACTCCGTGACCAGTAATACTGCAGTGTCAGTAAAGGTGACAGCCGCGCCTCTGGCAAATACTAGAGTGGTGATTATTAATAATAATGACGCAAACACAATTACTACTGCTAATACTACTAATATTACCGATGTTAGTCCTAATCACAATTTTATGGTACAATGCCCTGATGGATCATGGGTTAATAAAAATGATATGTGTAATTGTAATGATGTTCAAAATAATACAGTCGAGGTTCAAAATACAAATGAAATTGGAATCTCAGATAGTGATGCACTAAAACTTCTCACGACGACACTCGCCGCGCAAGACGCCGCGCAAGCGGCAGATAAGGTTGCTGAAACTGTAAAAGATGATAATGTTACATCGCAAACTGTTGCTGAAAAGATAATATCAGATTCAACTGATACAGGAAAAACTGACCCCGAGGGCGGCGATAATGGTGGTCCATGAGTACGATGAAAATAGAAGATAATACATAATTGTGTGTTTTTTATAGAATAAATATTTAAAATTAAGATTAGAGGGATAAATGACTAAACCAATTGCACAGACTTTCTATGTAAATGAACCGTCAGGCGGCGTTGAGGGTGTTATCCTCACCGCGGTCGATATATATTTTGAATCTGTTAGTGCGATTTATGGTGTAGAACTTCAGATAAGAACTACTGAGAATGGAAATCCAACTAATAATATGTTACCATATGCCAGTTGTGTTTTACAAGTGACGGATCAATATAGTAATGGGGATCCAATAATAGTATCTTCAGCTAAAGCAGACAAGCCAACTAAATTTTCATTTAGAACACCGGTAGTTCTTCAATCTCAAACATCTTATGCTCTAATTATTATTCCTATAGGTGGTAATCCTGACTATACAGTTTGGACTGCAGAGATTGGAATGAATGATGTGACAACATCAACCGCTAGTGTACTTGTACCCATCGCGACAAATAATGATACTGGAACATTATTCCTATCATCAAATGATATACAATTTACAGCTGTACAGAGTGAAGATATTAAATTTACACTATACACTGCAGATTTTATATACACTTCAGGTAAAGCTGCATTTAGGGTCATGGATCAAGAGCCACTGGTTATTAAAAATATAATCGGAAACTTTATACAGGGAGAAAAAGCTTTTGTCACTAATGGAATATTCTCATTGGCTGCGTTATCTATAGGATCAAATGTTGGCATATTTAATATTGGGGAGAACATATACCAGAGTAATGGCACAGCAAATACTGCTACTGGTGTGATATACTCTGCTAATACGTCTCAAATATTAATAACAAATTCTACAGGATCATGGACTACTTCGTATCAAGCAATGGGAGATACAAGCGGTGCTAATGCTATAGTCTCATATGTATCACAAAATGTTATAACATACTCTAACTCGACCGTAGTTGTTCCATTTATTGGTAATACAACAGCAAATTTATTTTACGCTAATCAATCAATTTATATAGCTACAAATTCAAGATCTGTAACAGATGTTTTAATGGTTAATACTATAATTAACTCTACTTCTTTCTCTACAAATATAAAATTGCATAATCCTGTTGGTGATGATACGATTAAATCCATGAATGTGACTTTTACAGATACTAATGCGATTATAGGTCCAATAAGAGGAGATGGACTAAATCTATATGGTAATTATTATGGCACTAATGCTCAACTTTCTGATGTTAGAACTATTACTATAACTAACCCTACATCAAATGGAACTTCAAATTTTACTAATGTATCTACTCAATATATAGTTGGATTTCATTCTCAAGCATCTGCATATATCATAGGCGCTACAAATATTATATATCACTCTGTAGTTCCTCAAATAAATTATAATGATATTAAATCAGGAGCAGTAGATTTAACATTTAAAGGTAAGGGTATAAATGGAGATGATGATCCAGTACCTACAGCAGTTTATAAAAATCAAGCTACACAGTTTAAAGATAAAGCTAGATCGATTAGATCAAGAAGTATTGAAATAACTTCATACTCTAATATTTACACAACACATCTATTTGCAGATATTAATACATCTAATAATAAAATATCACCAGTTATAGATGCTTCATCTGCTTATCTTATAACAACTAGAAATTCTACTGTGCCAATATATATGACCAGCGGATTTAGGTTAGACTACACTAATGCAACTGGCTTATTTAGTCGAGGCGATAGTGTGTCTCAATCGAATGGTACAGCTATTGTTACTGGTACAATATTAAATGATAATAGAGATGCTATGACTATAGTCAATATATCTGGTCCATTTAATAGTGGGTATTCAATATACGCTACCTCTAATAATAATATTAATGCTCTTGCTATATCTTCTACACATCTACATGAGAAATATAGCGGTAATGTTGTTCCAAATGCATCTAGATATATCTCTAAGAGTGTTATTCTAGCAGAAGGTCAAGATGCAGAAGATTTCAAGAGTTATATGGCAGCATATAGACCACAATATACTGATTTTAAAGTATATTGTAAAGTAGTAAACAATCAAGATACAATACTATTTAATAATCAAATATGGAGTAGAATGACTGAGTTATCTTCTCCGGCTTTATTAAGTAGTAGCGTAAACATCAATGATCTAGTAGAACTGGAGTATGGTTTACCATCTAGCCAAATTGTTTTATCAAATGAAGTTTCTTGCAATATTACCTCTAATACGATCACTATGACAACTACATCACAATTCTCTAATGGAGACTTTGTTTATCTTTATAATACATCAAGTAATACGTTTATTGTTAGGCAGATATCTTCTGTGACAAATGCCACAGCTTTAACTCTAGAAGATGCTCCTACGTTTATATCAAGTAATGCAGATATAGGAATTATACCTGGAATAGAAGATCGCTCGGCCGTTTTCTCATATACAATGAATAATGGTATATCTAGATATGTTTCCCGTAATGACATAGTCTATGATGGATTTAAAACTTTTGCTTTGAAGATAGCTCCGGTTTCCTCATATGCATATATAGTTCCACGAATGGCAGATATGAGATGCTTAGCTTTACAGGTGTAAAATGACTGAATATCTTAAAGTAAAGGATCATAAAGAACTGGTCAGAGATCCTAGAAACAAGGCTATATTAAATAAAGATGCTGGATCTCTTAATAAATATAAAGAAGAGAGAGATTTTAGAATGAAACTCCATAATATAGTCATGGAACATGATCATATTAAGAGTGACATAGAAGACATAAAGAGTATGTTAACAACACTACTAGGAAGAACATAATTCATGGCGATTCAGGTATCACCGGTAGCTAATACCCAGACGTTTGGCGCGTGGCTTCAAGTCACAAATTATATGACCCAAATCATCAGCGTAAACACTGTCACCACTGACGCTAGTCTAGGAGGATCAGTTACGACTGGTAATGCTTTTGTTAATGGTATATTTGGATCTAACAGCATATTTGTTAATACCTTATCTGGTGGTAATCTTACAGTTAATAATGTTCTAACAATAACGTCAAATGTTACTATCAATGCTACTGCGAGTATTGGAAACTCTACGGTTAATGTTGTAGCAGGCTGGTTACCAGGAAATCAAACTATATTAGCAGCATTTACAAATGCAAATAATTATGGTGAAGTTGCTTTAAATAATATTAATGCTGGAAGTAGTGCTTCCATAGACCTTGCACTTTATGACACTTATGGAATTCAAGCAAATAATTATATAGATCTTGGAATTAATAGCAATAATTGGTCTAATAGTCAATGGTCGATCAATGGACCATCTGACGGGTATCTGTATACTGGTAATACTAACTTATCAATCGGTGTTGCAAGTAATAACTATATTAACTTCTTTACAAATGGAACATTCTCTTCTAGTGAAGTTATGCGTATTACTGCTGGAGCAAACGTTGGTATTAAAAATACAAATCCTGATGCAACTCTTGCAGTAACAGGATCAGCAAATATATCTAGCAATGTTTATATCGGTGGTGCTATAACTGGTGGAAATACAATTGCCGTATTGGGAAATGCTACTTTCTCAAATGTCATGCATGTGGTCGGCGCAGTGACATTACAAAATACACTATCTGTTTCTAATGCTACAACACTGTCTAATACGCTTGCAGTAACTAATTCGACTACACTATCTAATACACTCTATGTTATTGGAAATAGTACGCTTGCTAACACCCTTCTTGTCACTGGAAACACAACTCTATCTAATACACTCTATGTTATTGGAAATAGTACGCTTGCTAACACCCTTCTTGTCACTGGAAACACAACTCTATCTAATACGCTTGTAGTAATTGGGGCTGCCACGCTATACAGTACTCTTAATGTGTCAGATGCAACTGTGCTATCGAATACACTAGCAGTTACTAATGCTACAACACTATCAAATACTTTATTAGTTGTTGGAGCTGCATCACTATCAAATACACTAGCTGTTACTAATGCTACAACACTATCAAATACTTTATTAGTTGTTGGAGCTGCATCACTATCAAATACTTTAGCCGTAGTTGGAGCTGCATCACTATCAAATACTTTGAGTGTAACAAATGCTACAACACTATCAAATACTTTATTAGTTGTTGGAGCTGCATCACTATCAAATACTCTTTCTGTAACTAATTCTACTATTATGTCTAATACTTTGGCGGTAGCTGGTAATACTACTCTATCTAATACTTTAGTAGTCGTTGGGAATGCTACTTTATCTAATACACTTTTAGTTACTGGAAGTACTTTGCTGTCTAATACTTTAGCTGTTACAGGTGCTGCTACACTCTCAAATACTCTATCAGTAACAAATTCAGTAATGTTCTCAAATACTCTTTTTATTACAGGAAATACTACACTAGCAAATACAATACTAGTTACTGGAAATGCTATCTTATCAAATACTCTTCTAGTTGTTGGTGAAGTCACACTAGCAAATACATTAACTGTAACAAACACAGCTAATTTCTCTAATACGGTTAATATTATAGGTAACACATCATTATCAAATAATATGAATGTTATTGGTTGGGTTGGTATTGGAAATAATTCACCGGCTATAGTTGATAAACTAAGAGTTGAGGGAAATGTAGGAGCTCTTGGCTCTATATGGAGTAATTCTGGTCAGATATTTGCTAATAATCTTGCTATAATTGGTGATGGCACAAATGGTTATATTACACCTAATAATACAAACGGTACTCTAAATCTTGGTGCTAATAATACAACATACATCAGTGTGAGTTCTATTAATTCTACAAATGCTTTATTAAATGGAACTAATGTTACTATAAATGCTGCTTCTTATACTATTGCGCCAAATATGGTATCAAATACACTAGGGATATACCATACTGGAACTATAAACACTGCAACATTCTCTGTAGGATCTGTTCTTAATATTAACACAACCAGCATGTCCTTTAATAATGCAGTTTCATTTGCAAATTCATTGGCATTAACTGGAGCGGCAACATTCTCTAATACACTGACACTCACCGGCGCAGTTGTACTCGGTAATACTCTTAGCGTTACAAATGCAGTAACACTATCTAATACTTTAACTGTTACAGGACATATGCAGATGAATCAATCTGCTAATATAACTGGAACACTAGGAGTAACAAGTTATGCTAATATAGCTGGAAGTATGACAATTGAAAATGATCTAGTAGTTAAGGGAAACCTATCCTTTACTGCTAATATAGCCGGAAGCATCATACCAACGAGCAACTCATTTACACTTGGAAATAATACTAATAGATTTGCTATATCTGCTCTTGGTGGCGACTTTGCTAATCAATTAACAGTTACTAACTCGGTGTCATTTAGTAATACTTTGACTGTATCTGGAATTGGAACATTTAACAAAAATATCTTGGCAAATAATTTCGTATCAAACAATTTTGTAATAACAAATGGAATTGGATATACTGTCTCAAATACAGTGTCTGGATTCCCAGCTATTGGTGATAATTTAGTTGATAATGTTGCTACATCGGCTTATAGATCTGCAGACTATCTTATACAGGTATCTGACGCTACAACAAATAATCAACAAATATCTAAGATATTAATGATTCATAATGGAACAGTTGCATATACCACTGAGTATGGTATATTCTTCACAAATACTGCCGCCGGTCAACTTGCTACATTTAGTGCAAATGTGGATAGTGGTAATATAAGACTATATGCTAACGTAGCTCAATCTGCAGCTGTTGTAAAATTTACTAAAACTTCTATAGTACACGAATAAGGATAAAAGCCCATGGCAATGAAAGCCAACATAACTATCGACCAAGGAACGTCGTTTAGTACGTCGATTGCAATGTCCGACGCGGCAAATAATCCATTGGACTTGACTGCTTATTCTGGATATGCCCAGATTAGAAAATGGTATAGCTCTGTTGCACATACTAATTTTAATGTCACATTAACTCTTGGAGCAGTAAATTTATCTTTAACACCAGATCAAACTGATTTATTAGATCCTGGAAGATACGTGTATGATCTAGCTCTTGTCGATCATGCTAATGCAGTTACTCGCGTTATCGAAGGAGTCATAACAGTTACACCTAAGGTAACATCTTTATCTGACTATGCAAATACACCTTAAAGAGTAAAGTATGGTACAGGTAAGAATAGCTACAGCTGCACCGGCAATCAGAGCAAATACGGCATCTTTGACTGCAACGGCTTCCGGGGCTGCTCAGCAGGCCACATCCCTAAAGACTACTCCAGTCGTGCAGGATTATATTCATAATTTAATGGATGTTGTAGAGACCGATTTAGTTCAAGGAGCTACACTAGTTTATAATGCAAACACTAATAAATATGAGATAAAACCGATCGAGATATCAAATCAGATCTTAGATGGGGGTACTTTTTAGGGGAAACCTATGGCAGAGGTAGATGGACAAACTGCAAAAATAACAACTACTAACCAAGTAAAACACAAATATGTACACGAACTACGTGATGTATCAGAGAATAATCCACCAGATGGTTCCTGCCTTGTTTGGAATGCGCAAACTAATAAATACGAGGTAAAGATTATAGACCTGAAAGTCATAGTACTGGACGGCGGGGCTTTTTAAAAAAAGGAACATTAGATGGCCAATTATATCCAGATTAGAAGAAGTAATACGAATCCAACACCGGCCAATACACTAACAAGTGGTGAGTTAGCCTATTCCTATGCCGCAAATGTACTCTATATTGGTGCTCAAACTGGTGTAGGATCTACAGCATTTAAGATTGGTGGACAAAAATTCTCATACCTGGATAGAGCATCCGTTGGTAACTTAACTGTTAATTCAGCTATAATTCTAGATGGTAACGGATTTATTTCAAATACGTATACCTCCGGTTTAGTTATTGGCGCCACGATGGATAGTCCAACATATGTGTTGGTTAACTCGGTATCTGACTCTAACTACTCAAATACAGTACTCGGTACACTTCAAGGAAACAATGAGCTCGTAACGGCTAACGCGATCGCACATTATGTTCAGACATCGATCCTCTCGGGTGGTGTATACGCAAACGGTGCCCCATCATCTGGCTCAAATGGAGCCATTCAGTATAATGACCAGTCGTCAGGCTTCAATACGATTGCTGGTGCCCCAAATATGATCTATGACAATGTTCTTGGAACATTGAGAGTAGGTAATACATCTTCTTATGTAAAGACTGGATATATCACTGACCTCCAGGCAACACAAGAAAATATAGGTAACCAGAATAATTATATCCAGGCAACCATACAAAACGCAAATACTGGTGATGAAGCTTCAGCTGACTGGGTAGCATATAATGATGATACATCATATAATACCTTTATCGATATGGGTATTACCAGTTCTACATATGCAAATGCAAGTTCTACAATAACACCCGCATCAACCGGTTATATCTATACTGGAAATGCTGCTCTTGCTATTGGTACAAATACTACTAGCAGCAATGTTGTTATCTTTACTGGCGGTCTCATGGCTGCTAATGAGCGCATGCGCTTCGATTCTACTGGTAATGTAGCAATTGCAACGACTGATACAAGTCTAGCTACATTTACTGTTAATGGAACCGCAACATTTACAACCGGTATATACGCAAACGGATCTACTGGTTCTAATGGTTATATTCTTCATAGTAATGGTTCTGCTCTTTATTGGGATAATCCTGCAGCTGGAGCTGCTGGAGCAAATACAGAGCTTACATTTAATCAAGATGGATATGCCAATGGTAATCCTAGCTTAACTTTTGATGTAACATCTAATACTCTGACAGTAAATGGAACTATTAATACTCTAGCTATCGCTGCGAATGGATCATATGGTAATGATGGTCAAGCTCTACACAGCAATGGTAGTGCTATATACTGGGCAAATGTGTCTGCAGTCTCTGGTTCAAATACCTATGTACAATATAATAATGGAACAGATTTATCATCTGATGCAAACTTAACATTTGACTATACAATAGGTAAACTTAAGACCGTAAAATATGAATTAACTACATCTAATACTATAATCTATGATGGAAATACAAGTGTCATAATCGGCACTGGAATGGATGAAACTAATACAAATAGTGATAGAGTTGCCATAGGTACTTCTGCTGCAGCTGCAAATCAGTCTTATCAAGCAGTAGCCATTGGTTACTATGCAGGTTCAAACTCACAGAGCGAACGCGCAGTAGCTGTGGGTTACTATGCTGGTGCTAATAGTCAGGGTATTAAGGCAGTAGCTATCGGGCGTTCTGCTGGTCAAGATGGTCAAGGACAAGACTCAGTAGCTATCGGTCATCGTGCTGGTCAGACTAGTCAATCACCAGGTGGTATTGCACTAGGACGTTATGCTGGCCAACAAAATCAAGGTAATTACTCAATTGCAATTGGTTATATGTCTGGTGTAAGTAACCAGAGTAATAATTCAATTATCTTGAATGCAAACGGAACACAACTTGACTCTACAACTTCTGGTTTCTTCGTAGATCCTATTCGTAATCAGTCGACTAGCTCTTTCCTCTACTATAATCCAAGTACAAAAGAGATAAGCTATGGATCTTCCGTAGACGTAAGCGTAAGCAATACATTTAGTGTAGGTAACTCAACTGTTAACACATTTGTAAACTCTACTGCAATTACAATATCAAATATCTATGCTAATGGCACTATAAATGCTTCATCGTTTACTATAAATGGTAATCTAACTGCTAATAGTCTTGGCCTCTATATGGGCCCAGGCTCTGTGATTAATGCTGTTACTATTAACGCTACATCTCTTGGTGTTAGTGGTGATGCTACTATTACAGGTAACTTGACAGTTCAGGGTACTCTCACAACCATTGACACTACACAAGTAGCTATAGCAGATGTTAATCTTAAGCTAGCATCAAATAATGCAGCCGATCTAATTGACTTTGGTTTCTATGGTCAATATAATGTAGCTAATACAACTTACTACTCTGGTCTATTCCGTGATCATACTCTCGGAGATGCTACACACGCTGTGTATCACCTGTATTCAACAAATACAGAACCGGGAATGACATCACCATATGTTGTGGATCAAACTGGTGGATATAATCTATCTACTCTATTAGCTTATCTTGATACAGGAATTGCTGGTGGCGCAGGATTTGCAGCTAATGCTACAAACGTAACAATTACTGCAAATAGCACAGTTAACGTAGCAATTGCTGCAAATACTTTACATCTTGACTCTGCTCTACCTGCTAACTCCGGTGGTACTGGATTGTCTACATATCTTGCCGGTGATATTATATTTGCTTCCGGTTCTTACTCTGGTGGTGGAGAATCGACAACAACTCTTACAACCCTATCTGTTCCGATAGCAGCAGCTAACGATCAGATTCTAATGATTAAAAATAACTTGCCAGCGTATACTGATACAATTGACGGTGGTACCTTCTAATATTAACAGTGAATAGGACTATTATATCATGGATTCAGAATTTGTAAACCTTTATATTGAAAAACTTTCGGCTAGAGTCGAGTTAATGACAAAGAACGAGATCATATATCAAGTTCAACTCGACCTAGCTAAGAAAGCCACAGCGGCCTTATCAGCAGATAATGAGGAGCTGAAGCAACAGATATATAAGCTTGAAGCCTCCTTAAATAAGAAAGCTTCAAAGACAACTAAGGAAGACTTTTAACCCTCGGTTTCTACCGATTGATAGGGATGCCAGATGGCTAGTAAAATTAGGATTAAAAGGACTACTGTATCAGGGCGTACCCCTAATACGGCAGATCCTGCGAATACACAGTATATTGAGACCGGAGAACTCGCGCTCAATCTTTCAGACAAGAAGTTATTCTCGTCGAACGGAACTGTGGCATTTGAGGTTGGGTCTAATCTTACTAGCCTTGTAGTATCAAATACTATATTCCTAGGAAATAGTACAGTCAACACGACTGTGAATTCTAGCTCTATCTATATTGCTAACTCTACTGCCAATACCTTAATCAAGCCGGGTAATGCTGCACTGTTTGGTTCGGTTATTCAGGTTGGTAACTCTACAGTAAACAGTATCATAACAAGTTCTGCTATTGCAGTCAACGGTGACTACGTAGCTACAAATAACTATGTACAGAACACATTTATTACAAATGTTACAGCCTATAGCGTATTTGCTCTGGCCGCAAACGTCACTAACTCAGTCGACGCGGTTATATCTAACACACTTAATGTAGCTAATAGTCTTTTTGTTAATACTACAGCAATTGATATATCTAATAATACTCCAATATATGCTAATGGTGAATTTGGTGGATCAGGTACATTCTTATCATCAAATGGATCAGGTGTTTATTGGGCAGCAGCAGTAACACCGTCAGACTTATCAGTGAACTCTATAAGCATAACTGGTGGAAGATTAGCAGTAGGTAACTCACTAGTTAATGTAGAAATATCTAATAACTCTATTAAGATAGGTAACTCTACATCTAACATAGTTATTAATTCAACTATGATTATAGCTAATGGTTCTGCTGGTGGTAATGGAAACTATCTTACATCTAATGGAACATCAATATATTGGACTTCATCTGTTACTCCAACAAATCTAACAGTAGACAATGTAGAAGTCATCAATGGACATGTATCTGTTGGAAACTCAACGGTAAATACGATAGTATCTAATACCGGTCTTATTGTAGGAAATAGTACAGTAAATTCGACTGTTAACTCAACATCATTTTCTGGTACTTCAAATAATGCACTGTATCTTGGTGGAAATAGTATATCTACTATTCTCACTTATGCAAATAATAAAGCAGCAAATGCATATGCAAACGCAACAAGCTATGCTGATTATGTTGCTGAAAATGCTTATTTAAATGCTGCCTCATATGCAGATAATATAGTTTCGGGAAATTCATATCAAGCTTATTCTAATGCTACGGCTTATGCTGATTTAGCAGCGGCTAATGCATACTCTAATGCTATAGCTTATGCTAGTAATGTTGCCGGAAATGCATATTCTAATGGAGTTACATATACAAATAATAGAGCTGCTAATGCATACTCTAATGCAGTGACTTATGCAAGTCTTGCAGCTGCAAATGCTTATACAAATTCAGTCGCATATGCTGACTCAGCAGCAGCGACTGCTTACTCTAATGCAGTCACATATTCGTCTAGCTATGCCGACTCTCACTCTGCAACTGCATATGCCAATGCGGTCTTTAATGCTGGTTTATATGCTGACAATGCATATAGTAATGCAGTCACATATGCAGGTTTAGTAGCAGCTAATGCCTACTCTAATGCTATATCTTATGCAGGAAGTGCAGCTACTAGTAATGCTGCTACAGCATATGCTAACGCAGTCGCTTATACAAACACTTACTTTGCACATCTTTCTGGGGCAACGTTTACCGGTAATGTTGTGATATCAAATACAGGCCTTATAGCTAACGGCTCTATTGGCACCGACAAACAGGTTCTACTAAGCAATGGATCATCTCCATACTGGGCAGCACTAGCTCCTGTCAGACAGAACTATACTGCTAATGGAACAGGAACTACTTACACCGTTTCTGGTGGATATACTCCATATAACTTAGACGTGTTCGTGAATGGTGTTAAGCTACTCAATGGCACAGACGTAGACGTGTCTAACGGATCTATATTTACGACGACAGCGACTTATCCTAGTGGAACTACGATCGACGTGTTAGGTCAGGTCCCGTACACGGGAGCTCCTGGATCATACGTTGAAAAAGCCGGCGACACTATGTCCGGTCCACTCACTGTAGGTACTACCTATATAGGAACAACTATGATAGCTGTTAACAGTGTTAACAGCTCTATTATACCAACATCTAATCTTGTATTCACACTAGGTAATACAACTAACAGATTCGCAGAGATGTGGATCGGATCAAACTCTATCATCTTTACCGATACTATGGGTGGTCCAGACCAAACACTATCTGTAGCTAACCAAGTTTTCTATATCGCTCAGAAGTCTGCTCCTAATACATACAATGCTAACGCTGGATTCAATGCTGGCGGTATCATTCTTCAAAACTATACTATTCAGTTAGCAAATACATCGCAAAACTTGATAGTCGGTTCTACTTCGGTAAACAACAGTGTTATTTTTAATCAAAACATTAAAGCAAATACAACAATTACTTTTACTGACAATACCGTACAAAATACCGCTTACAAAGTTCCTAACGTAAGAATAGCAAACGTAATCTCGAACAGCGTTTTAATTGACTTTTCCACAGACAATTTCGTCCATATTCATACTAACGCTGGAACAGTAACTGCTAACTTACAGAATCTTACTGCTGGTAAAGTTGTTGAGCTATTCATCTTTAACAATGCTGGTGGTACTCAACAGTTCAACCATGGTGTTTCCTCAACACAGGCTACAGGCGGCGCATCTTTTTATCTAAGTTCTCACAATACGATGTATGTCAAGTATTTCTGTTTAGATGGAACTGCAAATAATACGTTTGTGGCTGCTATAAGTTAAAAATTTTATAATAGGCTAATAAATATGACAATAATAACGAGAGAGTTTAATTAATGAGCCAGAATCAACAGTTAGGTACGTTTGCTGACTTTCTTTCAGTAAATACTAGCCCGAACACCATCTCGGTATCGGCACCGCTGACTATCGCGAACAATCTTACTGTTACCGGAACACTGACTCTCTCAGGCAACACAGTCATATCTGGCGCCAATAACTTAGTATTACAGTCTTCAGTATTGAGTCTTCATACTCAAGCTAACCTTGCTCCTCTAACATCAGATGATGGCCAGAATATTGGTATCGCATTCCACTACTATGACGATTCAGATAGACAAGCTTTCCTTGCAAGGGTAGATACAACGGGTTACCTTGCATACTATAACACATCTACTGACGTAGTACTAGGACCAGTATCTGGAACTGACCTTGGTACTATTCAGGCTGCAAGTTTTGTTGCAGGAAATGCAACTGTCTACACGGTAACTAATGCAACAACTTTTAGCGGTACTGCTAATAATGCTAGCTACTTGAGCGGAAATACAGTATCAGATCTTCACACCTATTCTGATAATAAAGCTGCAAACGCATATAGTAATGCTGTAACATATGCGTCTCTTGCTGCTGCTAATGCCTACTCTAATGCTATAGCTTATGCAGGTACTGCTGCAACAAGTAATGCTGCACAGGCATACTCAAATGCTGTTTCTTATACAGACTTAGCAGCCGCTAATGCTTATAGTAATGCAGTAAGCTATGCCGCAAACGTTGCTGCTAATGCTTATAGTAATGCAGTAAGCTATGCCGCAAACGTTGCTGCTAATGCTTATAGTAATGCAGTAAGTTATGCCGGAAATGCGGCTGCAAATGCTTATAGTAATGCTATTGCTTATTCTGGTAATGCTGCTTTAGCCTATGCTAATGCAGTAACATACACAAATAATAAAGCTGCTAATGCTTATGCTAACGCAATAGCTTATTCTGGAAATGCTGCACAAGCATACTCAAATGCAACTACTTATGCAGATAATAAAGCTGCAAATGCTTATAGTAATGCTGTCACATATGCCGGTAATAAGGCAGATAATGCATATAGTAATGCAGTCACATACTCAAGTCTAGCCGCAGCAAATGCATATTCTAATGCAATAAGTTATGCAGCTTTAGTTGCAGCAAATGCCTACTCAAATGCAATAAGTTATGCTGGAACTGCCGCAACTAGTAATGCCGCACAAGCATATTCTAATGCTGTTACGTATGCAGATAATAAAGCTGCAAATGCCTATAGTAATGCTGTTACATATGCTGGTTTGGCTGCCTCAAATGCATATACTAATGCTGTTTCCTATACAGATAATAAAGCAGCTAATGCATATTCAAATGCTATAGCTTATTCAGGAAACTCAGTACAAGCATATACTAACGCAATATCTTATGCAGCAAATGCTGCAGCAAATGCATACTCTAATGCTACAAGTTATGCGGACTTAGCCGCTACAAATGCATATTCAAATGCAACTTCATATGCTAGTTTAGCCGCTGCAAATGCTTATTCAAATGCAATAGCCTATTCTGGTAATGCTGCTCAGGCATATGCTAATGCTATTGCTTACACTAATACGAATATTGTTCTTAAGACTGGTACCATATTTACCGGTAACGTTATATTTAATGCTAATATAGTTGCAAATACTCTAGTAGCTAATGGATCACTAGGTACTGTTAGCCAAGTACTTACAGCAAATAGTACTGGTGGGTTGTATTGGGCATCAGATCAATTTGTTGGGAATGTTGTAGCAAACGTAGTAACATCTAATACTCTTACATCAAATCATGTTGTAGTCAATAATGATATATCGATTGTTAATGGATCTTATAGCAATACAGCAATGTATAGTGATAGGATTTTTATAGGAAATGGTGATATTCAAACTACTGTTAATAGTACAACTTTTTGGGCTACTTTCAGTAATACATCATCTCATGATGTTTATATCTCATCTATTACATCATCAGGTGGTTATATAAATTCAACTGCTATTGGAATAAATCTTGAGCCTTTAATTTCACTAGGCATGAGCTGGCGTGATGAAAATGGTGGAGGCGGTGCGCCACAGTTCTTCCCACAAGGTTCTCCTTATGCAGTATCACAAAATGTGTTTAACGTTAATGCCTCATTCATCCAATTAGGTAATAGCACGAACTATGCAAACTTTACAGTTGGAAATAATGCGCCAACTATCCAGTTTATTAGTCCTAGTGCAACAGGCGGTGGAATCACCATTAATCAATCTGGAATAAGTACTGGAAATAGTGTTTCTGGTACTACTGCTAACACACAGGGTTTCTATATCAATGGAACAGAAGTTTATGCAAGAAAAACTGGTGCTACATTTACAGGAAGTACTGTATTTACAGCAAATATAACAGTTAACGGAGCTATAGTAGCTGGTGGTAATACAGGTCAATCTGGTCAGTTTTTAACTTCTAATGGTACATCAAACGTATATTGGTCATCAAACGTAGGTGTATTACAAACAGGTAACTTAACATCTGATGCAATCTATGTCACTGTTGGAAATCTCTCTATTGGTAATACCGTTGCTAACACTGACATCTCTAACAATGGTATATTCATTCAAAATGCATCATCATATAGTGTTACATTAAATTTATCCGGTCTTAATATAGGAAATACAACTGTTAATTCTACAGTTAATTCTACAACATTTAGTGGAACATCACTGACTGCTAATAATTCATCTTATCTTAATGGAAATACAGCATTAACATTAATTAATTATGCATCAAACGCCTATGCTAATGCCATTGCTTATTCTGGTAATGCTTCACAAGCATATTCAAATGCTATTGCTTATGCAGCAAATGCTGCAGCAAATGCTTATAGTAATGCAGTATTAGTTGCCGGAAACGCTTTTTCTAACGCTATTGCTTATGCAGCAAATGCTGCAGCAAATGCTTATAGTAATGCAGTATTAGTTGCTGCAAATGCTTATAGTAATGCTATATCATATACCAATACAAACATAGCTTTAAAATCAGGAACAACATTTACTGGTTCGGTAGTTATTAATGCTAACTTAACAGTTAATAATAATCTAACTGTTACAGGAAACCTTATTCTTTCAGGATCTACTACTTTTATTAACTCTACTGTTATAACTACTACTGATAAGAATATTATTTTAGCTAATGGAGCTGCAAATACTTTCTTAACATCTGGAGCTGGTATAGTTGCTGGATCATATGCTAATTTAGTATTTGATGATCCTACTACTTCTTGGCAGTCAAATGTTAATATTACTCCATACACAAATAACTTAAGCCTCGGTGCAACAACAAAACTCTTTAACTTATATGCCAATCAGATCATTGCTAATGGATCTATGGGTACAGTTGGTCAAGTTCTTGCATCAAATGGAACGAGTGTTTATTGGACAATTGACCAAACAGCTGGAAACGTCTCGGCAAATATAGTAACATCCAATACACTTAGTGCTAACCACGTTGTTGTTAACAATGACCTCTCGGTTGTCAATGGAACATATAGCAATGTTTCCATGTATTCAGATAGATTGTTTATTGGAAACTCTACAGTTAACGCTACAGTTAACTCGACAGTATTTAGCGGTACATCACTAACTGCAAACAACTCAACTTATCTAAACGGCAACTCGGCTGCTAACCTGATTGGTTATGCTACTAATGCCTATAGCAATGCTATTGCATATTCTGGAAACGCAGCTCTAGCTTACGCTAATGCTATCTCATATACAAACACTAGTATAGCATTATTAACAGGTGCAGCATTTACTGGTTTAGTGACACACACTGCTAACGTGTCTGTTAACGGTGCCATTATTGCTGGTGGTAACTCTGGATCAGCCGGTCAAGTACTTACGTCTAATGGATCTGGTAATGTGTATTGGTCGACGGTATCAGGCGGAAGTGGATCAATAAATACTGCAGCACAATACACATTTAGTAATACAATTACATTTGGTAATGCCACTGTCAATGCTGCAATAAGCTCTAACTCTACAGTCACATCATTTAGTGGAACTGCAAATAATGCGTTAAACTTTGGTGGATATGGATTATCAACATTTGTTACCAACTCACAATTATCGACTACGCTGACAAACTATGTCAATACAACTGCAAACTTTACATATACAGGAACACAGACATTTAGTAACTTAGCAACATATAATGCTAACGTTACTATCAATGCTGCGATTATTGCCGGTGGTAACTCTGGTCAAGCTGGTCAAGTATTAACATCAAATGGATCAGGTAACGTATATTGGTCGACAGTAACAGGAGGTGGAGGTGGTGGATCTGTTAACACTTCCGCGCAGTATACCTGGACAAATACTCAGACATTTACTACTAACGTATTTTTCAGCAACCTTTCTATGGGTGCTACATCTAATAGTATTCTGTCATTAATTACCAAAGGATCCTTTAGTAATACATGGACTACTAATACTCCTACTGGTTTTGCACTAAAGCAAGGCTTAGTTGCTTATGCCCCAACTAGTGGTAATACTGGTATCTTCTTAGCTAAGCCTGTTAATACTAATACTTCTTATTATTCAACTGATGGTGTTACATGGTCCGCTGGTCCTACTATTGCAAACGCGGCAGGAACAACACTGGCAAATGCTAACATATTAGTATATGTTCCTAACCCAGTTTTAGGAGCTGCTACCGGTGAACCTCAGGGTAAATTTGTTTTAGGTGTAGGTAATACTACTCTTTATTATATTAACGTAACAAATGCTACTACTTCTGCAATAAATTGGAAAACATCTTCTGCTCCTGCAAACGTAACTTATATGGCATATGGTGCAGGAAGATTAGTAGCTTTAGTAAGTAATGCTACAGTTTCTTCATATACATCATCTGTAGATGCTAATACATGGAGTCCACAAACAAGCGCAATCAACGGTCTTGGTAAATTTATAGCATACTATCCAGATTTATACGGTGGTAGATTTGTTGCGATGTTTGGTGGATATAGAATGGAAACATCTACTGATGGATACGCTATACCATCTGTTGGTTGGGATTATCTATCATTTAACGCTACAACTCTAAGTACAAATGGTACAATTAATGCAACATCTCTTAATAGTCCAATAAGTTATAATCCTGTAACAGGAACATATCTAGGTGTTTCAAATAACTATATTTTTAGTTCTACTGATTTTGTTAATTGGACAGTTGCAAACAATGGAGTAGCACAATGGTATTCGCTTGGTTCATATGGTGGTTATAATCTCTTTACTGCAAATAATACTGGTACCATATATGGTATAACAAATACAGTAAACACAGTAACTACAATTTATAGTTCACCTGGAATTAATGCTACATCTGGTCCTGCATTTATATCTACTCCTTATAGTCATACCATATTTGATAACTCTACTACTGGTAATAATATAAGCACATTTTCCTATGGAACAACCGTTATAAATCCACAGCAACGTGGATATATGGATAATATAATAATAGGTGAGTCTATCCCAACTAGAGGTCGTTTTAATGAACTCACTGCAGCTATATTAACTATTAATCCGGCTAGTTCTAATACTTCTGTAGGTGGCTATACTCAAACAACTATTGGTGATGGTTTAACAATACAAGGTGGTGGTAGTACTTCTCTTACTGGTATTAGATTTGGTACATTTTATACTGGAGTTCCTGGAGGAGCCAACAGTAATATGAATGGTAATGGCTTTTTTGTCGGTAGCTCTACGACAAATGCATATCTATATAGTACCGGTTTATATTTTAACCAGAATAATGCCAGTGGAACAAACGGTCTCTTTAATACTTCTCAGATTTATATTAATCCGACAGCAGCAGCTAATAGTTCCGGAACAGGTGGCTTCTGGCTTAACCCGACAAGTGGATTATATTTAGGAAATACAGGTAGTAGCTTTGGCATTACACTATCAACTAGTGCTGGAGCTTATCTATATCTTGGATCTACTACCCAGTCTACAACTGGTACTGGTGGTGCAATAGCAAATAACTCTACATATTTCTTTGGTAATAATATAATTAATGCATATATGACAGCTAATTATGCATCTGGTAATTTAATACTAGTGATGCAAAATACAACCACTAATGCATATTTAACACCTAATACATTATTCATTGGTAATGCGAGTATTAATACTACAGTTAATACTGTAGGAATTTATCTCAATCCTACTTCGGGTGCTAACACTACTGGTAATGGTGGTCTTTCACTAGATCCAATTAACGGTATGTTCTTTGGAAATAACACAATTAATGCTACGTATAATACAAGTACTATAATACTTAATCCTACTGCTTCTGCTAATACTACCGGTACCGGTGGTTTATACATCAATACTATTGGGCTGTTTATTGGTAACTCTACAGTTAATACTATTCAAAATACATCATCATTATCAATAAATCCTACTGCTTCTGCTAATACTACCGGTACCGGTGGATTTAATGCTACAGGCACAGGAATATTTTTAGGTAATAATGCAAGCAACGTTTCTATTAGTACAACTACAATAAGTATCGGCGCAGGTTCTGCAAATACTACCGGTACCGGTGGATTTAATGCTACAGGCCAAACATTATTCTTTGGAAATTCTGCTACAAACGTTGCAATGAATACAACTAGCTGGGTTATGGGTGCGCCTAATGGTGGTAAACTTACTATAGGCACTGGTACTGCTAATACGACTGGTTCTGGAGCTCTACAGTGGGATCAGAGTGGTGGCGGTCCTGTGCTATGGGCTGGAAATAATAGTGGTAATCTTTATTGGAACGGATCATATAATACATCAGAAGGATCATCTCTACTTGTTAGTACTGCTATAGGTACTGGTACAGGTACTGGTAAAGTTAACACATCGTCATTCTTTGCCGGTAATAATAGTGTTAATGCTTATATTAGTGTATCTAGTCTTGCAATTAACCCATCTTCTTCAGCCAACACGACTGGAACTGGCGGAGCCTATTTAACAGGCACGGCTTTAACAATTGGTAATAGTACGTCAAATGCTGTTATAAATACTACCGGCGTATATGTTAATGGTACTGCACTTATTAATAGTATTAATACAGCTGCACAGTATACTTGGACAAATACCCAGACATTTACAAATACTATAACCCATACAGCTAATGTTATTATTAATAATACATTAACTGTTGGTAACTCTACTGTTAATACTCAGACAAATGCTACTCACTTCTATACAGGTAACTCGACTTATTATGGTTATGGTAATAATATCACAGATTCTATAGTAAGTCCTTCTGGTAATATTATTATAAGTTCTACATATGTAGCTCTCAGTAACTCTACTGCATCAAACACGGTAGTTGTTAGTACGTCTGGTATAACATTTGGTAACTCTACTGTCAATGCTGCTATAACAACAAATTCTACTGTAACATCGTTTAGCGGTACTGCAAACAATGCTCTAAATTTTGGTGGTTATGGATTATCTACATTTGTCACTAACTCACAGCTATCGACTACTCTGACAAACTATGTTAATACGACAGCCAACTTTACATATACTGGAACACAAACATTTTCTAATACTGTCATACATGCCGGTATTCTTGGTGTTAATAGTGTCATACAGATTAATGGAAGTAACGGTACTGCAGGACAAGTTCTTACCTCTAACGGATCTGGTAACGTTTACTGGTCAAACGTTTCGGGTGGTGGAAGTGTTAATACAGCGTCACAATACACATTCACTAATACTATTACATTTAGTAATACAATTACTATTGCTAACGTGTCAGCTAATGGTACAACTGGAACATCTGGTCAAGTTCTTACATCAAATGGAACCGTAGCATATTGGGCGCTACCGAATGTTCCTCAGTCAAATGCAATATCTGATTCATTCACAGCGAATGGTACTCAGACTACATTTACGATATCTACAGCAGTAAGAAACCAAAATAACTCTATAGTGACACTTGATGGTATGGTTCAGCTTCCAGTCACACACTACTCTATATCTGGGACTACATTGACTATGACTACTGCCCCAATAGCCAATAGTATAGTCGAGGTTAGAAATTTTGATAATATATATGCAGGCGGCGGTGTATCAACAGGTAAGGCCATTGCTATGGCGATAGTTTTCGGAGGTTAATTCTAATGGCAAATCCAAATATAGTAAACGTAAGTACGATTTACGGAAATACTGCAGTACTAGCTGTTTCAACAACAACTGCTAACGTAGTACAAAATCCAGCAGGTTCAAGTACTGTTTATAAATTAAATGCATTAACTATTTGTAATGTCAATACAGTTCCTTCATCAATGACTGTTACTGTAGAATTAAATCAAGCTGGTACAAATACTGCTCTTGCTAAAAGTGTAGTTGTACCTGCTAACTCTTCATTGGTAATAATTGGTAAAGATAGTATGATTTATCTTTTAGAAAATAATTCAATTCAATTAACAGCTGGTGCAAATTCATCATTAACAGCTGTAGCAAGCTATGAGCAGATAAGCTAATGACTAGAGTAAGACATGACGGCGGTGTAACAGGTACCAGCAACCAGCCAACGATTGGTAGTGCTAGTGGCATCTGGACACTAAAAGATGCTGAAAAATTTCAAAGATCTGGATTATGGCCAGGTTATTATCCTCCAGGACAATCAGAACCATATTTCAATTATAATTCATTACTAATTCATGCTGAAGGTGTTAATGGATCAAATAATAACTTAATAATAGATAGTAGCATAAACAATTATACAATAACAAAATTTGGCAATGCAACTCAAGGTACATTTTCGCCGTTTTCTGTTACTGGTTGGTCTAATTATTTTCCAACAACATCTGATTATGCAACAGTAGCTTCTAATGCTGGATTTGGGTTTTCTGGAACCTTTACTATAGAATTTTGGGCTTATTTTACAACTTCTGCATCAGGTGCAATAACTGGTGTTACTGCAGCTGGTGGAATTCAATTATATAATAATGCTGGTTTATTAACTGCAAATTTGTTTGGAACAGGTGATATTTTTGCAAGTACTTTTAACATAGCTAATAATTTAAATGCTTGGCACCATATTGTATTAGCAAGAAGTTCTAGTAATAGTATGAGAATTTGGGTAGATGGTACTAGCTATGGCACTGGTACTTCTTCGACTACATTTACTACAGCTGCTTGGGCTATAACATTTTCATCTGGACCTAAAGGATATATTAGTAATCTTCGTGTAACTAATACTGATGTTTATGGCGTAACAAATACTACTCTATCAGTTCCTACTACATCTTTAACTGCAGTATCTGGAACAATATTACTTACTTGTCAATCTAATAGATATGTTGATAATTCTACAAATAATTTAGCAATTACATTAACAGGAACACCATCTGTATTACCTACATCACCATTCGCTCCATCAAATACGTATAATACTAGTATTGGCGGTAGTGTTATGTATAATGTTGCAGGTCTTACTTCAACTGATTATGCTACTGTTCCTTATGTAAGTAATTTTGATTTTGCATCTGGTGTTGCTGTTTCTTATGATGCATGGGTATATCCTGTAAACTATACCAATGCTGTTCTTTTGGCCAGTAGAAATTGGTCTTATGGTAGCGCTGGTCCTACGTGGGGATTTAGTATTGTTAGTGCAAATTCTATTCAATGGACTATAAATGGTACTGGTGTGGCTACTTACATTGCTGTTAGAAATACAGCTTTACCTTCTCCTTATTCAGTTCCTCTTAATAGCTGGTCTCATATTGCTTATACAAGAGATACAGGTGGTGTGTGTAGAATATTTGTTAATGGTTATCTTGCCGCAAGCGGTACTTACGCCAATGCTATGTCATCTGCGACAGGATCATTGTATATGGGAGTTGCCAGTAATTTGGCTGGTACTTCATATGGAAGATTTTATCAGTCTAATGCTAGATTATTTAATGGTTATATTCCTTCTGCATTCCAAACAACAAATACTACTGTAGGATCTTTAATTTTTTCACCACCAACATCGCCTGTTTCATCTGATGGTGGTAATAACCCAGTGCTTCTCGTAAATGGTGTCAATGGCAATATTATTGATCAAGCTGAAAAAGTTAATTTAATAACAGCTAATTCTGTAGTAATCAGTAATAGTGCGAATGCTGTTGGTAATAGTAGTATGTATTTTCCAGGCGTAAGTTATATAAGAGCTCCAAATTCACCAACATTAGATTTATCTACTGGTGCTCCTAATTTTACTGTTGAATGTTGGTTTAATGCTTCTAATACTGCTGTAGGTCAACAATCTATTATCGCAAAAGATTGGAACCAATCATCAACTAACCCATCTTATGGAATATTTTTAAATGGAACTTCTGGACAATTACTTTTTATGATTGCAGATGGTACTACTGGGTCTACGTATATTCAAAATGCATACAATGGTATTGCAAATAATACATGGTATCATGTAGCATTAGTTCGAAACGGTAATCAAATGTTATCTTTTTTAAATGGAACTTTATTGGCAAGTAATACTATTATTATAACTACTAAAGATAATGGTGGTACATTTAATATTGGAACAAATAATAATTTAGGTAACTATTTTCAAGGTTATATTGATGAAGTTCGTATTACTAAAGGTTTAGCACGTTATACAACTAATTTTACTCCAACATCATTACCATTTAACGATCGTTAAGGAATTACAATGGACGAGCTTATAGAAAAATACGCAATGCAATGTACTTCTTGGCCATATTGGAGAGATATGCCAAATGATACAAATGCTCCTGCTGCATTTATAACAGAATGGCCATCATATGTGACTGATGAACAAAAAGCATTCTGGAGAACATTTGTTACTAATCTTATAACAGACTTAAAAAATGATGTGTCACTTGTAGATTCTACAAAGTTAGATCAAATCATTTCCCTTCTTAATAAATAAGAATAACAGAGATAGGTCACTATGTCAAATCAACTAATACATCCAGGTTATATATCGAGTGATGGGTCTACCAATGGTCAGGTCCTAACCTCGAATGGTACCTATGTGTCATGGCAACCAGTATCTGCCAGTGTTAATGCTTCTTCCCAGTATGCATTTACTAATACTATTAATATAACTGGTGGTACAGCAGCCACTACTGGTACAGGTGCTTTTTCTGTTACAAATACTACAATATTCATTGGAAACACACTTGCCAACTCTACACTTACTGCAAGTACACTATCTGTAGGTGGTGCTCTGTCTACTACGACTGGTACAGGTGGTTATGTAGCAAATAGTACCGTTATGTTAGTTGGTAATAATACAATTAATGCGACTGTTAATACAAGTTCATTGTCTTTAAATCCTATATCGGCAGCTAATACTACCGGTACAGGTGGTGCTGCAATGAGTTTAACAACGTTGTTTTTTGGTAATAGCACGATTAATACTACTCATAATACAAGCTCTTTAGTACTTAATCCAACTGCGTCTGCTAATACAACCGGTACTGGTGGTGCAACATTAGCAGCAACATCTATGTTTATAGGAAATAATACTGCAAATGCTATAGTAAACACTGCGGGTGTCTATATTGGTGGTAAGTCTACTGCAGCAGCTACTGGTTACACAGTGCTTCCAAACGGTATTAAGTTGAACTGGGGATCAATATCTGCAAATAGCTTGGGTGTGTCTGGTACATTTGCTAGTGCATTTACTACACTTTATAACGTAACAGTTAGTGGAACTGTCGGTACCGCGTTTGTGTGGCTTAGTGGCGCAAATAATACTACGGCTACTGTCACCACCAACAGCGCGACATCAAGTACAGTATACTATCACGCAATAGGAGTCTAATATGGCCATAACATATACGAGAACATATAGTAGCCCGATGGTCACTAAAGTTGGTGACTTATCAGACGTAGTTATATCATACCAGTGCTTAATTACTGGAGATGATGGTGAAGGAAATATTATGTCTATAAACAACCGTGTTGATTTACCGACGGTTAATCCAGAAGACTTTATTGTATACTCTAGTTTAACTAGGGAGATCTTTGATAACTGGACAGACGAGTATCTGAATGTTTCTACTATAGAAGATGATATATCCAAGGCAATAGAATCGATTATAAATACTAGAGCAATTGAGCAAAAAGACCTTCCTTTCTAACTAAGAATTATTATAAATAGTCAAAATTCTGCGGGAAAGGGAACCAGATGTCAGATAAAGATTTTGTAGTTAAGAATGGCCTAGTAGTAAACACTACCTTTACAGCCAACTCAACAGAGGTCCACATAGGTAATACCACCGTCAATGCGGTCTTTACCTCTCCTAGCACAAATACCCTAACATTAACTATATCTAACTCATCTGTCACGGGTACTCTGACATCTGCAAACTACAGTGGCACCTCGGCCAACTCTACTAATCTAAATAGTCAACCTGGTTCTTATTACACAAATGCCACTAACATAAATGCGGGAACACTTCCTTGGGCTTATCAAGCTGCAAATACTGTAAACACTACTGGTAACTTTACCATCGCAGGTAATCTTAACTTTACCGCAGCAAATAACTATTTTGGTAACTCAACAGCCAATACAACTATATACATTAATACTATCAACTCGACATCAAATGGTGTTACAGTTAATAATAGTCTGATAGTTATAGGTAACTCATCAGTTAACGTTCAGATTAACTCGACAGTTATTAGTGCTACAGCAAATAATGCATTAAACCTTGGTGGTAATCTTCCTTCTTATTATACTAATGCTACTAATATCGTCTCTGGCACATTAGCATGGGCACGAGCTCCGATTAATACTGTCAATACTACTGGCAACTTTACTATAGCTAACTTGACAATAAACTCGTCGCTTACTGTTACGAATGGCACAGTATCTACAATATCTAATTCCTCGGGTTTATACGCGCTAAACGGTAATGTACAGACATCTTATCTAGTGACTACTTCTCTAGCTAACCTAGCATGGGCTAACATCTCTGGGGATGTATATGTTGGCGGCAACATGACTGTCGGCGGTAACCTTACATTTTCTGGAACAACTACATTCATTAACTCTGTATCTATTACTACAACTGATAAGAATTTGGTATTAGCTAATGGAGCAGGAACTACTGCAGCGGCAAACGGCTCTGGAATTGTAGTGTCGACGTATGCTAATCTAGTTTACTCAGCGGCTTCTGGTGCCTGGATGTCAAATGTCTCAATAATGCCTGCCGCGAGTAGTACGCAAGATATTGGGTCTCCTACACAAACATGGAATAATTTATACGCGTGTAACCTATATGGAGTTTTACAGTCAGCTCAGCCTGGAATTACTGTTGGTGACACAGCAAAACTAGGTGGTGTTAATGCTAACGTTTATGTGCAGAATGCTGATAGTCGTGTATTGTCAGGTAATTTAAACTTTACCGGTTCTAATGTATTTTTTGGTAATGCAGCTGTTCAAGGAACAACTTATTTTGGTAACTCTACTGTAACAAATACTGTTGTTAATACTGCAGCTATTACATTTAATGGAACTGGAACCACTGTAGGAAATGTATCTGTCTCTTATTCAGGACTAATTGCAGGAAATAGTACTGTCACGTCTAACTCAGTTTTATGGGTTCAAAATACAGCTGGTAATACTGTAATAGGTGCAAATGGTGCAGTTATAGGTGGTAATACATTTAAAGTAGGCACTACTTTAAATGTCACACTAGGTGGTAATACTGGTTATGGAACGTCTACTCCAGTTGCGTATGTCGAGATAGATAATCCGCTTGGCACAGGAACATCAAATACATTATATCTATTTCAAAATAATGATGTAGCAGCTTCTGGTACGTGGGACTCATATAGATATATAAGCACTGGATCGGCCAACACTACAGCATATCAGTTTAGACAGTTCAATGTTGGTCCAAGTGGAATTGGTGTAGGATCGGCACCTCCGACATCAGCAAGATCTATCTCTGATGCCATGTATGTTTTTGGTAATACTGGATTTAATACAACATCTCCTGGGGCTCTGGTAGATATTAATGGAACACTCAATGTAGCTCTTGGAGCTAATATAGCTCAATCGTTAAGCGTCTATGGTAGTGGCTCGTGGAGTAATGGAACTACTGGTCAAGTCTTAACAGCTAGTGGAAGTGGTACATTTGCCCCTTATTGGTCTAGTAATATTGCTATAGGAAATGTCAGTACTAACATACTATTTGCAAATGGTGCTACTGTTAATAACAATCTAAGTGTTGGAAATAATGCATATGGTACTGCTTCTATAACTATAGGAAATACTACAGTATATGCTTTGGCTAACTCTACTGTATTTACTGGTAATGCTTATAATATAACTCAGTATCCTCTCAATCAGAGCACTAATACATCAGGTAATCCATCATTTAATAGTATAATCTCTAATACATATTTCAGGGTAGGTGGTTCCGGAACTTCTCCGGTTATATATTTTGGGTCTACTGCGACTTCTACAAAGAATCTAGTGTTCACAACTAGTGGTGCTCAAGACACATGGGCGTTTAACTCGGGAATTGCTGCCGTTCTTACAGTTAATAATTCCACAGTCGTGACCAGTGGTAATTTTGGTACATATATAACTTTTAGCAATTTATCTGGGAAGCCAACATCTTTATCTGGATATACGTCCGATACATTTGCTAACTCGACCAATGGTTTTGGAATCAATGGTATTGCTTACAATGCTACCAATTTAAACGGTTTACCTGGATCTTATTATTTAAATTATAATAATCTAACCGGTGTGCCGACCTTTGCAAACGCTACTAATTTCTCTCCAATTAATGGTACAGCTGCTAACTCTACTCTCTTGAATAATCAGCCAGGTAGTTATTACTTAACTTATACTAATCAAACGGGTAGGCCTACCGATCTTAGTTCATTTACAAACGGTCCTGGGTATGTTACTTCATCCTCGATACCTACTAGAGTAAGTCAGCTCAGTAATGATTCTGGCTATGTGACTTCTGGAGCACTAGGTAGCTATGTGACTACTAGCTCACTTTCAAGTACGCTTAGTAGTTATGCTACTATTAGTTCTCTTAGTAACTATGCTACTGTATCTTCATTAGGAAACGGAACTCTTAATTTAAGTGTTAATAGTATAACCGCGGGCAGCTTTGTCGCTGCTGTGGGTCAATATCCTCGATTGGAATCTGTATCTGGATATAAAAATATAGATTTTTCTAGTGATACAGGTATAAGTTGGAATGGTAGTTTCTTAGCTTTTGGTGTTCTTTATAATACTTCGAGAGTTCAGATATCTGTTAATAGATTTACTGTGCAGACAAATTCCGGCTCTACTTATCCTGTTAGAGAAGACGGTCTTACAACATGGGGTATATCTTCTGATAGGACTTTAAAGAAAGATATTTCTACTATTACAGATGCTCCTAGTCGGATTATGGCTCTTAATCCAGTTAATTTTACATGGAAAGATACAGAAAAACCTGATTCAGGATTCATTGCTCAAGAGTTTCAAGAACAATATCCTAATAGTGTGCACGATGATGGTGAAGGAAAATTGATGATCGGTATAGAAATGGGCTTCTATGCTGATATAGTATCTACTATACAATCTTTACAGAATAAAATAAATAAATTAGAAACCCAATTAGCTTCTCATAATATGTGACAGTGAAACATTTTTTACAAATAGAATAAATACATTAAAGAATAGGTGTTAAGATGACAGTTCCGACCGATAGGGCATCATTTGCAGAGTTTTGCTTACGTAAGTTAGGCAAGCCTGTCATCGAGATCAACGTTGATCCAGATCAAGTCGATGATCGTGTCGATGAGGCGCTTCGCTATTATTGGGACTATCATTTTGATGGATCTGATAAGACATACTACAAATATATAGTTCAGGATGGCGATAAAGATAGAAGATATATTCCTCTTCCGGATAATATTATTGGGGCTGTTAGCATATTTCCTATAGGTCAGGCACTTAATACAAACAATCTGTTTAACATAAGATACCAGATTGCTCTTAATGACTTATATACGCTAACATCTGTATCCATGGTGCCATATTATATGGCCCTAACACATATTCAATTCTTAGAGCAGATGCTCGTTGGACAGCAACCAGTTAGATATAATCGCCATATTGGAAATCTATATATCGATATGGACTGGAGTATAGTTAATGTTGGCGACTATATTGTTGTTGAAGCTTATCAAATCGTAGACCCTGAGATATACTCGAGCGTTTGGTCAGATCGTTGGCTTCAGAGATATGCCTCATGCTTGATTAAACAACAATGGGGAAACAACATTAAGAAATATAATGGTATGCAATTACCAGGAGGCATCAGCTTCAATGGTCAGGCTATATTTGATGAGGCTACCGAGGAGCGTAAAGAACTAGAGCAAGAGATGATCTTTACCTACAGCTTGCCTGTAGCCGATATGATCGGATAGTTTATGGGTACTAATTTTTATTTTAATAATTTTGCGACCAGTGAAGAGCAACTTCTCATTGAGGACCTAATTATTGAGTCCATTCGAATCTATGGACAAGACATGCTTTATATTCCTCGTAATTTTGGTAATTATGATACGCTGTACATGGCAGACGATCAATCATATTATAATCAATCGTACTCTATTGAAATGTACATTAAGTCAGTTGACGGCTTTGGTGGTGACGGAAGCTTTATGTCTAAATTTGGTCTAGAAGTTAGAGATCAAGTAGTATTCTCAATGGCACAAAAAGTATTTAATGATGAGATTGGAGCATGGACAAACTTCGCAAGACCTAGAGAAGGTGATCTTGTATTCTTTCCTTTAAATGGAAGACTATTTCAGATTAAATATGTTAATAAGTTTGAGATGTTCTATCAATTAAATGCCTTACAGACATGGGAGATGACATGTGAGGTGTTTGAGTATTCTGATGAAGTTTTAGATACTGGTATTGATGCTATTGATTCTCTGCAAACAAACTTCAGCACTAATATACTTAATTGGTCAATCATTGATGAGCAGGGAAATCACCTTATCGATGAGGGCGATAACAACTATCTCGTCATGGAAAGTTATGCCGACTTTGCTGTTCCAGGTGAAGTCAATCAGACATTAAAGGACGGTTCAAATAATTATCCAATGGGATCTAGCTCATTCATAGACTTTAGCTCTGTTGATCCATTTAGTGAGGGGAGCGTCTGATGTTTAAGCAGACTTTTTATTTTTCTCTAATAAGAAAATATGTTACTCTGTTTGGAACGCTGTTTGATGATATAGCTATTACAAGAAATGATAGTAATGGTACTATTACAGAATTTATTAAAGTTCCTATAACATATGCACCTAAAGATAAAATGATAGCAAGATCCCAACAGGATCCTAATATCAATAGACAAACGGCAGTAATAACATTACCCCTTATGTCATTTGAGATGACTAGTTTAATATATGATAGTAGTAGAAAACTTAATACTATTAGAAAAACTATAGCTTCAGATGCTTTAAACCCTAATAATATGAAGTATCAATATAGTCCTGTTCCATATAATTTTGGATTTAGGTTATATATTGCAGTGAAGAACGCTGAAGACGGAACTAAGATATTAGAACAAATACTTCCATTCTTCACTCCTGACTGGACAACTTCAGTTCATCTTATACCGGAGATGGACATAACTATGGATATACCTGTTGTTCTTAATTCAGTTTCACACGAGGACACATATGATGGTTCTTTTACTGAAAGACAACAAATGGTGTGGACACTAGACTTTACTCTAAAAGGATATATATACGGACCAGTTAAGTCTGGTGCAATTATTAAATTTGCTAATACTGTTGTTTATGTTCCATCAGGAAACGTGGCAACAGCTATAGGAAATACTTCTCCATCAGAGTTTACAGCAGTACAACCTGGACTTACAGCGAATGGGCAACCTACATCTAATATTGCAAATTCTATAGATCCTAACTTAATCACTGCTACAAGCGATTTTGGTTATATAACATCAACAGTAGATACAACAACATGACAGACTCAAGTAATAATGATTCGATTGGCAAAGCACTAAATTTAACACCAATGAATGATCAAGTGAGGCAGATAGTAGCCAAGGCACAAGACGATAGTGCCATGGCAGACTTCAATATAGCTAGAACTAACATTCATGAGATCATGCAGAATGGAACCTATGCTATTGAGAAACTATCTCAGATAGCAGATCAGAGCCAGCACCCTAGAGCCTTTGAAGTCCTAGGTGGCCTCTTTAAGACCATGCTAGATGCTAACAAGGATCTCATAGAGCTCCATAAGAAAATCAAGGATATTCAGGGTGCTGATATTCCAAACAATGAAGAAGCCAAGAATATAACAAATAACTTATTTGTAGGCTCAACAGCCGAGCTTCAAAAAGCCATAGAGAATATGAAAAATGGAACCGCAAGTTAAGAGCTATAATGGCAATGCTCTCATAAAGCGTTCCAATCAAAAGATACAATTTGATGAGGCTATGATCACTGAGTACATTAAGTGTGCTCAAGACCCTATATATTTTACTGAAACATATATGAAGATCATCAACGTTGATGTTGGTCTTATAAACTTTATACTATATGACTATCAGAAAGAGATGCTGAGGTCAATGAAGGACAACAGATTTACTGTTATAGCTACAGCGCGCCAGGCTGGTAAGTCCACAACTACTTGCGCGTTTATCCTTTGGTATATTATATTTCATGGTGATAAGACAGTTGCCCTTCTCGCTAATAAAGGTGACACGGCCAGAGAGATTCTTGGCCGTGTTCAGCTCGCATATCAGCATCTTCCTAAGTGGTTACAGCAGGGTGTGATCGAGTGGAATAAGGGATCATTCGTTCTCGAGAATAACTCAAGAGTTATCGCCTCAGCTACGTCTGCAGACGCTATCCGTGGTTATTCTATCAATCTACTCTTTATCGATGAGGCTGCCTTTATTGAGAACTGGGATGAGTTCTTCACATCGGTTTATCCTACAATCTCGTCGGGCAAAGAATCTAAGATCGTACTAGTATCTACGCCGAATGGACTAAATCACTTCTATGCAACCTGGGAAAATGCCCAGAATGGAAAGAATGGTTATAATCCTATTCGCGTGATGTGGTATGATGTCCCTGGCCGAGATGAGAAGTGGAAGCAGCAAACACTATCCTCAATGAACTTCGACTCAGAGAAATTTGAGCAAGAGTACTGTGTAGAGTTTATGGGAAGTTCTGGCACGCTGATTGCTGGTTGGAAACTAAAGGAGCTCGTGGCTAAGAATCATATCTATGACAAAGAAGGTCTAACTGTATATACTATGCCAGAAGAGGGTCACATATACTCTATAGTAGCAGACGTGTCCAGAGGAAAGGGTCTTGACTACTCGGCATTTAGTGTGATAGATGTGACCAAGATGCCATACGAGCAAGTATGTGTGTTTAGGAATAACTTCATAACACCTGCTGACTATGCTGAGTTTATATTCCAGATAGCCAAGAGATATAACCAAGCATCAGTCTTAGTCGAGATCAATGATATCGGAGAGCAGGTTGCACACTCGCTTCACTCCGACTTTGAGTATGATAACCTAGTCTTTACTGAGAATGCCGGCAGGGCTGGAAAAAGAATCACTGCAGGCTTTGGTGCAAATATCGATAAGGGTGTCCGTACAACAAAGCCAGTCAAGTCAGTCGGCTGCTCACTTCTTAAGCTTTTAGTCGAGCAGAATCAGCTTATCATAAACGACTTTAATACTATCAAGGAATTTGGTACATTCTCCAAGCATCTTAACAGTTATGAGGCTGAGCCTGGAAACCACGATGACCTGACTATGGGTCTAGTCCTATTTGCCTGGATGACCGAGCAGCAGTATTTCAAAGAATACACCAACATAAATACCCTTATGAAGCTTAGAGACAGAACAGAAGATGATATAATGAATGATCTAACTCCTTTTGGGTTCGTCGACGATGGGGACTCACTAGAGGTCATTGTTGATGGTCCTGTAAGGAATTGGCTTATGAGTGATGAAAACCAATTTTTATAAATATAACAAATAAACTCAAAGCCTTTTCCATGGAAGGAGATAAAGATGGCATTTCAGCTTAGCCCTGGAGTAAACGTTACCGAGGTTGACCTAACATCTATTGTTCCGGCAGTTGCAACATCTACAGGTGCTATTGCTGGTATTTTTAGTTGGGGTCCAGTTAACCAGCGCATACTCATAGATACCGAGACAAAATTAGTATCACAATTTGGTTCTCCAAATGCAAATAACTACGAGACATGGTACACTGCATCTAATTTCTTATCATATGGAAATAGTCTATATGTAGTGCGTGCAGCTAATACTTCTGCTTCGGCATCTGGTAGTATTGCAGCAAGAAACTCTTACGCAAACGTTGGAACAGTAGCAGCTAATCCAGTTGTCTTAAATACTTCAGATTTTGAGTTAAAGGCTGGAACATTTGACGCCAACGTTGCATATTTAGCAAGATATCCTGGAGATATAGGTAACTCTCTAACCGTCTCCGTCTGCGATAGCATTAATGCTTATTCATCCAACCTATACGCAAATGGTCTAGCTAGCCAGTCTGCTATTGATGTTTCTGCAAATGTCTCAATATCCATCGGATCAAATACAGCTGTCATTATAGTGACACCAAACACTAGTGCTTCTGTTACTCAGACACAAGCAAATGGTTATGCAGCATCTTTTGTTGCCAATCTCGCAATTGGAGATTTTATAACAATCGGTAACTCAACTATTGGAACCCAACAGCTCCAAGTGTCTGCAATTGGTACTCCAGCATTCGTCGTTGGTAATACAACTGCTTCGGTTAATGTATCTTTTACATCAACTTATAAGCTGTCAACAGCATATAATACTGACACTGCTACTAATAATCTAATTAAGCGTTCATGGCAGTACTCTCCTGTTGTTGGAACACCTCCTACTACTACTGCATGGCAAGCTGCATCTTCTAATCCAAACATAGTCGACGGTATGCATATTGTTGTGATTGACTCCCAAGGAATGTTTACGGGAACCCCTGGAATTGTTCTAGAGTCATATGTCAATGTGTCAAGAGCTACAGATGCTACAGCACAGGGTGGAGCCGACAACTATTATCAAGCTGTTATTAAGAACTCATCTAAGTATATCTGGGCACTAGCTGATAGATCAGGTGCTACATCTGCTTTAGCTAGCGCTCTTACAAATTCAAGTAATCAAGGACCACTAACACTATCATTCACTGGTGGAACTGCTGGTTATACCGAAAGTACAGCTTCACTTTCCGTTATTGCTGCAGGATATGATAAATTTGCATCGTCAGAAGACGTAGACGTTGCTCTTGTTCTTCAAGGTAAACCAATTGGTGGAACAACTACGGTTGGCGGACAAACAGTAAATAACTTCCAACTAGCCAACTATCTTATCGATAATATTGCTGAAGTTAGAAAAGATTGTGTTGTTGTTATATCTCCAGATGATACATTAATAAGATCTAATCCAGGAGCCGAGGCAACATCATTAGTCAACTGGCGTGGTGCTGTACACGATAGCTCATATGCAGTCATGGATTCTGGATATAAGTACATGTACGATCGTTACAATGATGTATATCGTTATGTTCCAGTAAACGGTGATATAGCAGGCCTATGTGTTCGCACTGATAATACGCGCGATCCATGGTGGTCTCCTGCTGGATTTAATCGTGGCCAGATTAAAAACATTGTAAAGCTTCGCTATAACCCTTCAAAGGCAGATAGAGATCTTCTTTACTCTAACAATGTTAACCCAGTTGTTACATTCCCTGGTCAAGGAACTATCCTATTCGGCGATAAGACACTTCAATCTAAGGCTTCAGCGTTTGATCATATTAACGTGCGTCGTCTGTTTATTGTGTTGGAAAAGTCGATTGCTACTGCGGCTAAATTCTTCTTATTCGAGTTTAATGATGACTTCACAAGAGCTCAATTTAAAGCCTTAGTTAACCCTTATCTAAGAGATATTCAAGGTCGTCGCGGTATAACCGACTATACAGTCGTCTGCGATGGAACAAACAATACCGCTGAGGTTATTGATGGTAACAAGTTCATTGGTGATATCTACATCAAGCCAGCTCGTTCTATCAACTACATACAGCTTAATTTTGTTGCTGTTCGCACTGGTGTTCAGTTCTCTGAAATCGTCGGCCAGTTCTGATAAATAAGAATAACAAGGAGAACAAAAAATGGCATCAGGTTTCAATATTAGTACCTTTAAGTCAAGAGGGCTAACATTTGGTGGAACTCGTCCGGCTCTTTTCGAAGTTTATCTTAGAATTCCGGATGGGGTCGGGGCAGATCAAACATCTGCTGATAAGTTTAGATTTACCTGCAGGGCAGCTCAGCTCCCTGCAGCTACTATCGGTAACGTAGAGATTCCTTACTTCGGACGCAGGGTCAAGGTTGCTGGTGATAGAACATTTGCAGACTGGACAGTCACAATCATGAACGACGAGGACTTCCTTGTTCGCTCAATGTTTGAGAAGTGGTCTAACTCTCTAAACCGTCTAGAGTCAAATGTTCGTGACATTGCATATTCTGGAAATGAAAATTCTTATAAATCAGATCTAAGTGTTATACAATATGCTAAAGATGGTTCTACAATTCGCCAATATGATATCATTGGAGCATTTCCTACAACTGTAGATGCTATTGCTCTTGATTGGGACTCGCAAAACCAAATTGAAACATTTACTACAACATTTACATACGACTACTGGTTACCAGCCGGTGAGACCGTTAATCCTTACCTAGGACAGGCTGTATCTCCTATCTCTACGTAATAGTAGAGTAGGTTAGCCTCTTGATATATTATTTCAGGAAGGGGCTTGTATAACTAGCCACTTCCTTTTTGGAGAGCAATATGGAATTATTCGGTTTCGAGTTTAAGAGAAAATTACCTAACGACCCCATCGCTACGTTCGCTCCGAAAGAACAAGACGATGGGGCCGTAGTAGTTGCGGCAGGTGCAAGCTTCGGCACGTACATCGATCTAGATGGTACAGTAAGAACAGAAGCAGAACTAGTTACAAAATATAGAGAAATGTCTCTGCAGCCAGAAGTCGACGCAGCAGTCGATGAGATCGTTAATGAGACGATGGCTGTAGATGAAGATGATATCGTAGCTATTAATCTAGACAATATTGATATCAGCGACGCTCTGAAGAAAGCTATCAGAGAAGAATTTAAAAACATCCTTAATATCTTAGACTTCCAAAAGCACGCGTATGAGATCTATCGTCGCTGGTATGTAGATGGTAGATTATACTACCATGTTCTTATTGACAAGAATGACCCTACAATGGGAATCAAGGAAGTAAGATATATTGATCCACGTAAGATCCGCAAGGTACGCGAGATTCAGAAGCAAAAAGTTAAAGGTGACGTCACCAATGAGTCATACATACAAAAAGTACAGAACGAGTACTATGTATTCAATGACAAGGGATTTAACTACGGTAATAAGACAGTTGGACCTGCAACATCGGGTCTAAAGATTGCTAAGGATGCAATTCTACATGTTACATCTGGTCTTACTGATACCCAGGGAACTATGGTTCTCTCTTACATGCATAAAGCTATCAAGGCGCTAAACCAGCTGAGGACTCTGGAAGATGCACTTGTCATCTACAGACTGGCAAGAGCGCCTGAGCGTCGCGTTTGGTACATTGACGTTGGTAACCTTCCTAAGATGAAGGCTGAGCAGTACCTTAAAGACATCATGACAAAGCATAAGAATCGTCTTATCTATGACGGCGCGACCGGCGAGGTTCGCGACGATCGTAAGTTTATGACTATGTTGGAAGATTACTGGCTACCACGCCGCGAGGGTGGTAGAGGTACAGAGGTGACAACACTTCCTGGTGGTCAGACACTCGGACAGATGGATGATGTTCTATACTTCCAAAAGAAACTATATCAGACACTTAACGTTCCTATTAATCGCCTCAATTCAGATGCCTTGTTCTCACTTGGTCGTGCTACAGAGGTGACTAGAGACGAGCTTAAGTTTGATAGATTCATATCACGCCTTCGTAATAAGTTTGCAGTCCTATTTACCAGAATGCTCGAGAAGCAACTAGTGCTTAAGCAGGTCATGTCTATTGAGGACTTTGATAATATCCAACAGGATATTAAGTATGACTTCTCTAAGGACAATTACTTCGCCGAGCTCAAGGATGGCGAGATGATCGAGAACCGTGTGAACCTAGTTCGCAACGTTCAAGAGTTCCTAGGTAAGTACTGGTCACATGAGTGGGCACGTAAGAATATCTTGCAGCAGTCTGACGAGGACATCGAGGAGATGGATGAGCAGATTGACGAGGAGGCTAACTCTGGTGATGAACGCTGGTTGTCTCCTATGCAGCAAGAAATGCAGATGCAGGGAATGGGTGATCAAGGTCAAGATATGAATCCTCTTGCAGATGATGAAGCGACTGATGCTACTCCAGAGACTGACCAGCAAAATCAAAAGATAAGAGATGCTGAAGCCACCGTTAAACTCCTAGGAGCTAAGAAGGGTGGAAGATCACTTCAAGATCAAGCTAAATATAAATCAGCAGTTCAAATCTTAGCAAAAAATAAATAGTTGGAGATTATGATGACAGAATATACAACTAGCGACTTAGTAAAATTCTCACTCGATCAAAAGCCTATCGAGTTCGAGGATGCATTTAAGTCTCTTATAACAGATAGAATAGCATTAGCCATCGACGATAAAAAAATAGAGATGGCTAGAACAGTTTTTAGCGGACAAGAAGAGGACACAGCCGATGCCGAAGCAGCTTAAAGACATCTTACAGGGTGTTAAGTCATCTAAGAAAGGACCTTTATCAATAGGTAAAGATCCAGGTGTCGACTATAAGCCAAAGGCTGGAGACGAAGACAGATTCGTTGCTAAGCACGAGATTGAGGACCATGAGGATCGTGTAGGTAATGAGCCTAATGCAGGTGCTAAGACAAAGTATGACTTAAACTTCTCTGATGAGAAGCGCCATGGCCACAAGAAGGGTGATGACAAGAAGGTCTACGAAGCAAAAAAAGCTGAGGACATGCAGTGCAACCACTCTGCTAAAGGTGTTGCGTGTCCAGTACACGGCATGGCAGAGTGCTATGATATGAAGACTATTAAAGAAGATGAACTAGATGAAGTGTCTTCTGACTCTCTTATGCGTTATAGACACGCAGCTGCTCCTGAGAGACGTGATCCTGAAAAAGGTGAAAAGCGTAAAGCTGGAATGAATCTTGCTCTAAAGAAAATTCTAGGCGGTGATGAACTCGGTAATAAACCAAAAGTAAAAGCTGCTGGTATGTCTAAGAAAGAAATGGGTGAAGATGTAGAGCTTGATGAAGTCTTAACTAAGTCAACCTCTGCTGGTGAGACTATTCATGACTTCGTTCACTCTGATAATCCTAAGTTTGCCGGTAAGTCAAAAGAGAAGCGCAAGCAGATGGCTCTAGCTGCTTACTACAAGAAGCAGAATGAAGAGACAATTCAAGAGGCTGTTCCTCGCGGTGACACTGACGGAGCCGAGGAGATGGTTAAGTCAGAGCTAAAGGCACTTGCTAATAAGGCAATGCACCTCGCGATGGCTATGCCACAAGGAATGCACGTTGAGCCTTGGGTACAAGCCAAGATTGCTCAAGCAAAGAGTTACGTGTCTGATGTGCACGACTATATGATCTTTGGTGATCACCCTGATGAGGAAGATGAGCAAGCACCAGCTGACACACCAATGACATTTCCGTCGTCAACTGTAGACACAGGTAGGATATAAGCATGACTCACATTTTAAAGCCATTAGCATTAGAAGCAGTATGTAATACTGTTACTACCAATACATATAATGCTGCTACTCTAGTTAGAGTCACAACAATTGGATCATCAACTGGTGGTCACCTTGTCACATGCTACTATGCAAACAACTCGGCTAAATATAGCATCAGCGTTGTTGGTGGTCAAGAAGTTTTACTAGTAAAGAATCCAACAGATTATCTTTCATCTAATGCAACTGACTCGTCTGTTCAAGTTGTCCCTGTAGCATTTACTGGAGCATAAGATGAAGTTAATCACGGAGTTATTTGAGCAACTAGAGTATATCACTGAGGCTAGAGAGTCTGGTGAGAAAGAACACTATATACATGGCGTGTTCCTTCAGGCAAATGTTAAGAATCGTAATGGACGTCGCTATCCTGCACACATTATGGAAAATGAAGTTAATCGCTATATGAATGATGTCGTAAAGAAGTCACGTGCATATGGTGAGCTGGGTCACCCACAGGGTCCCAGCATTAATCTAGATCGCGTGTCTCATATAGTTGTTGATTTACAAAGAGACGGCGATAATTGGATCGGTAAGGCCAAGTTGACCGACACACCGATGGGTAACATAGCCAAAGGTCTAATGAAGTCAGGCGCAAATCTCGGCGTCTCATCTCGTGGACTTGGATCACTAAAGCCATCTAAGGATGGTGTGATGGAAGTACAAGATGATTTTCGTCTTGCTACTGCAGCTGACATTGTCGCTGATCCATCTGCTCCTGATGCCTATGTTAAGGGTATCATGGAGAATGTAGAGTGGCTCTATGATCCTGTAAAGGATACATGGTTAGAAGAGAAATTAGACAACACGAAGAAGATGATTCATAAGATGAGTAAATCAAAACTCGATGAGAGTAAGATGGCGATCTTCGAGGACTATCTGAATTCTTTGGCGTTTAAGAGATAATTTTTATAAATAATTACAAATTCTAGAAGGAGACCTTAAATGTCTAACGAAAATATAGAAGATATCTCAGAAGCTAGTTTAGGTCATATGGCAGCTAGTATGTATCACCATCTTGGTAATGTGCACTATGGTCATGAAAGTGATCTAAGTCCTGCTACTATCAGAAGTAGTAAAAAGAGAGCAAGTGATATAAAGTCTAAAATTGAAACTTCTCATGGTAAAGATACTGCTGATGCTATTCATAGCCATATTCAATCAGCTGTTCATGCTGACAACTCACAAACTGGAGATTCTGATTCACATCAAAAGATAAAACATGTTCTTGGAGATAAAGAGCATTCTAATTTTAAAAAAGGACTCTCTAAGAAGAATTATTCAGAAGAAGTTGAGTATTATACTCAACAGGTTGATGAAGCAACATCCGCTGCAGAATCTCTTAAGCCTGGTGCCCGCTCAGTCGCCGACCCTAAGTCGAAGATTGAAGTGATCCAACATGCTATCGGTCACATGCACGCCATGAAGAAGGAAGACCTTGTCAAGTGGTATCACGAGACAATGGCTCAGTTCGGTCCTGGTAAGGATTACGGTGTTGGTGATAACTCTGCTAAGAACATGTCTTCTATCGATATGAAGGGTGCAACAGGTCCTAAGACAAAGATGCCTATGCCAAAGCTTGGCGTTAAGGAAGATGTCGAAGAGATGTTTGCTGGCCAAGATGATCTCTCAGAAGAGTTCAAGGAAAAGGCTACGACAATCTTCGAAGCTGCTGTTAATGCACGCGCAACTCTCGAGATTGCACGTCTTGAGGAAGAGTATGAGCTCAGCCTCAATGAAGCTGTTGAGAGCATCATGGAAGAAGTAACAAACAAGGTAGACACCTATCTCGACTACGTAGTTGAGAACTGGATGAAGGAAAATGAAGTCGCTGTTGAGTCAACACTCCGCAATGAACTTGTTGCTGACTTTATCGAAGGTATGAAGGGTCTATTTGCAGAACACTATATCGATGTCCCACAAGACAAGGTAGATGTTCTCGAGACAATGGCCGAGAAGGTCGAAGAGCTCGAGGGCAAGCACGACGCATTGATCTCCGAAAACGTAGAGCTTAAGAAGGCTTTCGTTGAGGTAGAAAAAGAGAGACTATTGGATTCCATGATGGAAGACCTAGCTCTCTCGCAGCAAGAGAAGTTTGCCGCTCTTTCAGAGGGTATCGACTTTGATGGTGACTTAGGTACATATCAGAAGAAGCTCTCCATCATCAAGGAGAACTATTTCGGATCTGACAAGAAAGCGCCTGCTTCTACAAATATTATAGAAGAGTCATTTGAAGGTGAGACATCAACTGAGACCGTGCACTTAGACCCAACAGTCAGCAAGTACGTTCAAGCTATCTCAAGATCAATTAAAAAGTAACACTTATATAAATAAAATACGTCCTAGATAAGAAAAGGAGACACTAATGTATCTAGCTGAGGAAATCCAAAGAAAGTGGCAGCCAATTCTGGAGCACGCGGATCTACCAAAGATCCAAGACCAGACCCGCCGCTCTGTAACTGCAGTAATGCTCGAGAATACCGAGCTAGCCGTCCGTGAAGCAAGTGCTCACGGTGGTTATTCAACTCTTAACGAAACCGTTTCGGCTACCCCTGTTAACTTCATGGGTACATCGAGCTCGGCGGCTGGCGCTGGTGGTATTGACACCTTCGACCCAGTATTGATCTCGCTCGTACGTCGTGCAATGCCTAACCTCATTGCTTATGACATCTGCGGCGTTCAGCCAATGACTGGTCCAACCGGCCTTATCTTCGCAATGCGCTCGCGCTATGCTAACCAGACTGGTGCAAACGGCTATTCAAACGGTCAGATGCAGGATAACGAAACCTTCTACAACGAAGTTAATACAGCATTCGCTACCGGTACAAACGCTCTATCGGGTAACTCGACCTTCGGTCAGGGTGCATTCGGTACAATCCCAGGTCAGACAAACACCAGCCCAATGGTGAACACTGCTACCTACAACACTGGTTCGGCTATCCCAACAGCTCTTGCTGAGTCGCTTGGTGTTGACTCTGGTAACAACTTCAACCAGATGGCATTCACAATTGAGAAGGTAACTGTCACTGCTAAGACACGTGCCCTCAAGGCTGAATACACCATGGAGCTTGCTCAGGATCTTAAGGCAATTCACGGCCTTGACGCTGAGACAGAGCTAACAAACATCCTCTCGTCTGAAATCCTTGCGGAAATCAATCGTGAAGTTGTTCGTACAATCAACATCACTGCTGTTGCTGGTGCTCAGGAAAACACAACAACTGCTGGCGTGTTCGATCTTGATACCGACTCTAACGGTCGTTGGTCAGTTGAGAAGTTCAAGGGTCTTATGTTCCAGCTCGAGCGCGAAGCTAACCAAATTGCCAAGCAGACACGTCGTGGCAAGGGTAACATCGTCATCTGCTCGTCGGACGTTGCTTCGGCACTTCAGATGGCTGGTGTTCTTGACTACACACCTGCTCTTAACAGCAACAACCTACAAGTTGACGACACGGGCAACACCTTCGCAGGTGTTCTAAACGGTCGCCTACGTGTTTACATTGATCCATATGCAATCGGTGGTAACTACCTCACCGTTGGTTATAAGGGTTCTTCGGCATTCGATGCCGGTCTATTCTACTGCCCATACGTTCCTCTACAGATGGTTCGTGCGGTTGATCAGTCAACCTTCCAGCCAAAGATTGGCTTCAAGACTCGTTACGGAATGGTTGCAAATCCATTCGCTGAGGGTCTTACAAAGGGTGCTGGCGAACTTGCTTTCAATACTAACAAGTATTATCGCCGTATCGTTGTTAACAATCTTATGTAGTGACAATATTGTCACAGTAGTGACAAAAAAGATCTGGGTTAACCAGACAGAAACTAGGCGGCCTACGGGCCGCCTTTTTTTATGTACATTACCGTAATAGTGTGTATAATAGGTATTAAGCCTCTGTGATAAATAGGTATACAATGACCGGAGATGAATATGGTTGCGGATACAACAACGCCTTTAAACAAGAACTTTTTAAGTCCACTTAACTTTGACTTCTCACTTCAAAGGGCACCACACCTTAACTTCTTTATACAATCTATTAATCTTCCTGGTGTATCGTTTATGAATCCTTTGCAGCCGACACCGTTCTCTAATATTCCTATGACAGGAGATCGTCTTTACTATGATGATTTAAATATAGTCTTTAAGGTCGATGAGGACTTACAGAATTATCTCGAGATATATACATGGCTATCTGAGCTTGGTTTTCCTGCAGACTTTAACCAATATCAACAGATATCATCTATGCCAATAACTGCCGGTAATGGATTAAGATCAGATATAACTCTTTTAATATCAAATGGAATAAAAGTTGCTAACTTTCAGGTTAATTTTAGAGAGTGTATTCCTGTTGCTATAGGACCATTACAGTTCGCTACTACAGACGATAGTATTAATTACATGACATGTAGTGCTACATTTAGATATATTTTCTTTGAGATAGAAAAAATATAGTTGTACATTAATTAAATTCTATGATATAGTAAACTATAATTGTGTTATAGTTGTCCTGGAGTAGTATCACGTGAAGATTGAAGATATATTTGCACTATGGGAGACTGATAGCAAGATTGACCGTACTGAGTTGTCGGATGAGTCACTAAAGATACCCCAGCTGCATCATAAGTATTATAAGATCTTTACAAATGAGAGACTCCTATTAAGGAAGCTTGAGGCTGATGCAAAGATCTTAAAGTTAGAGAAGTATGAGTTCTATACACAAGGACACACAAAAGAGACACAGGACAAAGGATGGGAACTTCCTTCAAGAGGAATGATCCTTAAAGCAGACCTTCCAATGTATATGGAGTCTGATAAAGAGATCATTGAGCTTAACCTCAAGATCGGCTATCAGTTAGAGAAGATAGAATTGTTAGAGAATATTATTAAGACTATTTCAAATCGTGGATTCCAGATTAAAAATGCAATTGATTGGAACAAATTTATTCAGGGCGGATAATGGAATTAATACAGTTAAAGAAGATTAATGAGACTTACAACAAGGTTATCTGTGATCCAGGAGTAGCATATGAGCTGCGAGAGCACTTTACATTTGACGTTCCTGGTGCTAAGTTTATGCCTACATTCCGCAACAAAATGTGGGATGGGAAGATCAGACTATTCAACCATATGTCCTGCCAACTCTATGGTGGCCTGACGATCTATCTTGAGAAGTTTTGTCGTGAGCGTGGGTATGAGCTGGAGTTCTTAGATGACTTCGCTGCAAAGAACTTCTCTATAGTCGACGCGCAGGCAGATACGAAACACTATGGTCTTACCATGGAGCCTAGAGACTATCAGCTCAGTGCATTTGCACACGCCGTAAGAAATAGTAGATCTATTCTGCTATCGCCTACTGGATCCGGTAAGTCTCTCATAATCTATCTAATGCTGAGATACTATAACTTAAAGACACTCATCATTGTGCCGACTACCTCTCTTGTCAGCCAGCTAGCGACAGACTTTAAAGACTATGGATTTGACGCAGAGGAAGATGTTCATAAGATCTATGCAGGCGAGAGCAAGCAAACAGACAAGTGGGTAACCATCTCGACATGGCAATCCATCTATAAGCTAGATAAGAACTTCTTTGGTCAATATGACTTAGTGATTGGAGACGAGGTTCATCTATTCACTGCTAAGTCCCTTCAATCCATCATGGCAAAGCTAGATCACTGTAAGTATCGCTTTGGCCTGACAGGAACACTAGATGGTACAAAGACACACAGGTACGTGCTCGAGGGACTCTTTGGTCCAGTCAAGAAGGTTACTACAACTGCTGAACTTATTGAGAACAAGCATTTATCAAACTTTCGAATAAAGGCAATCTTACTACAATATCCACCAACAGCTAGGCAGATACTAAGCAACGCCGACTACCAGACTGAAATGGACTGGCTTGTCAAGTGTGAGCAGAGAAATACATTTATCAAGAACCTTGCACTTTCATTGAAGGGCAACACACTTTTACTGTTTCAATATGTCGAGAAGCATGGTAAGATACTATATGATGACTTAGCCAAGACCGGCCGTAAAGTATTCTATGTTGCCGGAAGTGTCGAGGGCGAGGACAGAGAAGCTATTAGAAAGCTTGTAGAGTCCGAGGACAACTGCATCATCGTGGCAAGTTATGGCACGTTCTCTACTGGTGTCAATATCAAGAGACTACATAACATCATCTTTGGATCACCGTCTAAGTCTAGGGTTAGAAACCTTCAGTCTATAGGCAGAGCATTGAGAACTGCTGAGGATAAAGACATAGCTACTCTATATGACATAGCCGATGACTTGACATATAAGAAGAAGCAGAACACCACATTGAAGCACTTTGCCGAGAGAATTAAGATCTATAACGAGGAGCAGTTTAAGTACAAGACATACACAGTAAAATTAGAGGTATAATAAATGTCAGTTAAAGTAGCTAAACCGAGAAAACACTATGTCAATAACAAGACGATGTACGAGGAGATGGTTAAGTACAAGGAAGCTTGTAAGTTGGCAGAAGCAGAGGGTCGAAATAGACCGCAGATTCCAAGATATATAGGTGAGTGTTTAATGCTCATATGTAAGAAGCTATCCACTAAGCCTAACTTCATGAACTACTCTTATAGAGACGACATGATATCTGACGGCATCGAGAACTGTGTGGCATCGGTTAGTAACTTTGACCCGACAAGAACACAAAATCCATTTGCTTATTTTACACAGATTGCTTGGAATGCTTTCATTCGAAGGATCACGATGGAGAAGAAGCAGTCATATATTAAGCACAAGAACTATCAGAATACATTCCTTATGGAAGACCATATGGACGGTGCTGTCATGAATACAAACGAGCATACTGATAACGTGATTAAAGCTTTTGAGGATAAGATCGCGGCTGCGAAACTTGAAAAGAAAAAGAAGTTGGAGATGGTTAATGAAGGTAGCACTGATAACGGACACTCACTGGGGGATTCGCAATGACAACATCGCCTTCATCGACAACACCAAGCGTTTCCTCGATGATATATTCTTCCCTACCCTACTTCGTGATGGGATCAGCGATGTGTGGCATCTGGGCGACTTGGTTGATCGCCGTAAGTACATCAACTTTCTCACAGCTAAACGCCTCAGGGAAGACTTCCTAGAGCGGCTGTGGCACAACGACATTGAGATGAAGATCATCGCGGGCAACCACGACGTCTTCTACAAGAACACCAATAGCGTCAACGCACTCGATGAGATCGTCGATCGCAAGTACGACATCGAGATACACACGAGACCAGCTGAGATAGACGCCGACGGCACCAAGGTTCTGTTCCTGCCGTGGATAAACGATGAGAACCGCGAGGAGTCACTATATGCGATCAATAATACAAAGGCTGCTGTCGTCATGGGACACCTGGAGCTATCGGGCTTCCATATGTATCGCGGAAGCCCCGTCTCACACGGCGACAGCCCTGATCTCTTTGGTCGCTTTGATCTCGTATGTTCTGGGCATTATCATCATAGGTCTAGTGCTGGTAATATTCGCTATCTGGGCAGTCATGGACAGTTTACTTGGAGCGATTACGATGATCCTCGAGGGTTTCACATCTTTGATACAGAGACGAAGGAGTTGACATTCGTCAAAAATCCATATACAATGTTTGAGAAGATTTGGTATGACGATAGTAAAGACTTTAAGCCTATTATTGATCCCGATATGATTAAAGATAAGATTATTAAGGTCATTGTAAAGAATAAGACTAATCCATACCTATTCGATGTATTGATATCTAAGATCGAGGCAGCTCATCCTCTTAATCTTCAGATCGTAGAGGATAACTTAAATCTTAATCTTGAGACTGACGACAATATCGTCAATGAGGCTGAGTCTACTATTGATATCTTTAAAAAGTATATTGACCAGATAAATTCTGCCGGTGTAAATAAGGCTAGACTAGAGACAACAATTGTTAATCTATACAATGAGGCATTGAATATAGCATGATAGTTTTTAAGAAGATCCGTTGGAAGAACTTTCTTTCAACAGGTAATGTCTTTAGTGAGATAGAATTTAATAAGAGTAACACGACATTAATCATCGGAGAGAATGGTGCAGGTAAATCCACCATTCTCGACGCGCTGTCGTTTTCTCTCTTTAGTAAGCCATTTCGTAAAGTCAATAAGCCACAACTAGTCAACTCGATCACTAAGAAGGAAGCAGTTGTCGAGGTAGAGTTTGATATTCATCCTCACAGCTATAAGATCGTTCGTGGACTAAAGCCAGGAGTCTTTGAGGTCTATCAGAATGATAACCTCATCAACCAGTCTGCAGAGATGAAGGACTATCAAGAGATCTTAGAGAAGCACATTCTCAAGATCAATCATAAGTCATTCTGCCAAGTAGTTGTTCTTGGGTCTGCAACATTCCAGCCATTCATGCAGTTGCCTGGTGGACAACGCCGAGAGATCATTGAGGATCTATTGGATCTCCAGATCTTTACGACTATGAATACACTTCTTAAGGATAAGATAACAACTAACAAGGATGCCATAGTCGAGGCTAATAGTCAGAAGAGACTTATCAACGAGAAGATGAGTCTTATCAGCGAGCATCTTAGGCAGATACAGAACAGTAATGAAGCCATCATTAAGGATAAGATGGATCGTATTGCAACGACAAATGAGAGTATTGAAACTCTTGATAAAGAGTACTGGACTGTAACAGCTGGCATCAAGACTCTTCAGGACAGTATAGCTGATGAGCCATCTGTGTCTAAGAAGATAAATCAACTGTCGACACTAAAGCAGCGTATTGAGGCTAACTTAGATATCCTCAACAAGGATGTTAAGTTCTTCCATGAGTATGACAATTGCCCTACATGTACTCAGCAGATCAACTCAGTCTTTAAGGCTGAGGCTATCGATACTAAGCAGGCAAAGATTGGTGATATCAAAGAAGGACTCGTGCAGTTATCATTGGAGTATGATAAAGTTAGTACGAGAATATCAGAGGTTTCCGAGGTGCATGCTAGTATTAGCGATAAGAATCTAGAGTGTCATCGCATCAAGACAAAGATGGAGTCACTAGCTGCTTATCGTAAAGAGCTTCAGACAGAGATTGAGTCTATTGAGAAGACTAATGAGGAGATCGATGATAGCAAGCTTGTTGAGTTACAGGCATCCTTAACGTCTGTCATTAATGACTTGAAGGATAAAGAGGAAGAGAAGATCACACTCAATGCTGCAGCATCACTGTTAAAGGATGGTGGTATTAAGTCGCGTATTATCAAGCAGTATATCCCTGTCATCAATAAGCTTATCAACAAGTATCTTGCGGCTCTAGAGTTTGTCGTTCAGTTTGAACTAGATGAGGAGTTTAATGAGACTATTAAGTCAAGATTCCGTGATGAGTTTAGCTATGCCTCTTTCTCAGAGGGTGAGAAGATGCGTATCAATCTTGCTATCTTGTTTACATGGAGAGCTGTAGCTAAACTTCGCAACTCTATCAACACGAATATCCTAATCATGGATGAAGTCTTTGACAGCTCGCTTGACTCTACAGGCATTGAGGAGTTTATGAAGATATTAAATCAACTAACAGTCGATACAAACACGTTTATCATCAGTCATAAATCAGATCAGATTGGTGATAAGTTTGAGAATGTAATTAAGTTTGAGAAGAACCAAAACTTTAGTAGGATTGCAAAATGAAGAAGACATGGTTTACAGACGTGAAAGAAGATGAAAATGGTGAGTTGTTTATCGAGCTACCTGAAGATCTCTTGAAAGAGATGGGATGGGGTGAGAACACAGCACTATGGTGGGAAGTTGACGAGATTAAGAATACAGTTACTCTAAGCGCAAAGGATCCTGAAGATGAAATTGGTTGATGAGAATGATCCTATTCTTACTAAGGTGTGTGAGAAGTTTGACTTTGAGAATCCACCGGTGGATCCAATAGAACTTGCACAAGATCTTGTTAGACTCTTGCATGAGAGAAATGGTATAGGTGTGTCTGCTAATCAGGTCGGTCTTCCGTATCGTGTGTTTGCACTACGCGGTTCTCCTGAAAACTTTGTCTGCTTTAATCCTAGGATAGTGGATGTTTCTTCTGAGACGAATCTTTTAGAGGAGGGTTGTCTGACATATCCCGGTCTCTTTGTAAAGATAAAGAGACCGAGACACATCAAGGTCAGGTTCCAGACTCCTAATGGTGATACTAGGACCGAGACATTTGTGGGCATGTCTGCTAGGGCATTCCAGCACGAGATGGACCATCTGGATGGTATTATCTTCTATAACCGGGCAAATAAGTACCACCGGGATCTAGCCTTCAAGCGCCGAAAATAACTGTGTACAAATACTGGATCATGTGATACCATAGATAATGGAGCACAGGAGGCGGCCATTAATATCTTTTACGTGGACCATGATCCAGTCAAGGCAGCCCAGAGTCTGGTAGACAAACATGTCGTCAAGATGATACTGGAGTCTGCCCAGTTGTTATCTACAGCCCATCGTGTACTCGACGGTGAGATGAAAGTCGTTGACAAGTATGTTGCCGGCTCTTTCCCGCCACGCTATCGTAAGACAAAGCAGTGGACACTACCAGACAACCGGGAAGCTGTCATGTATAAGTCAACACACGTCAACCACCCATCAGCTGTCTGGTGCCGTGAGTCGGTAGAGAACTACACGTGGTTGTCTGACCATTTATTTGGTCTACTAGATGAGTACACCTACCGGTATGGCAAGAAGCATAAGTGCTCAGAAATGGCCATAGACCTGCAGTCTCCCCCCTTTAATCTAAAAGCCTGGGACTGGACACCTATGCCGTCAGCTATGGCTGACGAGTATAAAATTAGCAATGACCCATGTACAAATTATAGAAACTATTATAAGATGGGAAAGTCAAGCTTACATAAGTGGACTAAGAGGGATAAACCTGAATGGCTATGACCCGAGAGGAAGAACTACACGCTAGGTCTAGGGAGTTATCACAACCTATACACCAGCAGATTATGATGTGTGATAACGAACAAGATGTGGTGTTACTAGCTTCTGCAATGCTTAGTTTCTCGATCCATATACTGGATCAACACTATGGATTTGAAGCTAGAAATGCTTTATTACAATCAATGATGAAAGTGGGGTAAGAATGTCTAAAGATTGGGTTGCAGATATATTTCGAATGCATAAGCACTATGGTGTGCATAAAGTAGTTGACTCTCTGGATAATGAGATGCTTCATAAGTTTCTAGAGTTTCGCTATAGTTTCCTCGATGAGGAGATGAAGGAACTTCGCTCAGCAGAGAATGCTGACGATGCAGTAGACGCCTTGATCGATCTCTGTGTTGTGGCTATTGGAACGCTGGATGCCATGAACGTAGATGCCCATGCAGCATGGGATGCAGTTCACCAGGCAAACATGAATAAGCAAGTCGGCATCAAGGAGTCGCGTCCTAATCCATTAGGTCTTCCGGATCTTATTAAGCCTGAGGGTTGGGTTGCACCTTCGCATGAGAACAATCTAGGGTACTTTAAAAAGGTCTACTAAGATGACTATTAATGACTTTGCTAAAGAGATTCCATTGGGTAAATGGATCTATCTAGAAAAGACTGAAGAAACTGAGAACTTTATTAAAAAGAAAACTGATGATATTTTTAATAATCCAGTAACACGTCATGGAAGAGAATACGAAGAAGTCTATAATTCTACTAAAAAAATGCTGATTGAGTATGCTTTAGCAAAGTATGATGCAAACTTTATCTTAAACACTAAAGAGCATAATAAGTTCGATCCAGACACGTATGCATATGATCTTACTCATGCTCCTAGCGGAATAACTATTGAGGTAAAAAGATTTGGAGAGTCTGATAATTTTAAATGGTTTTCCTATCCTAAGAAAGCTTTAAATACTTTCTTAAAAAATCTTGACATAATAGATGTCCTTATTTGTGGAAAACTTAAGGAAAACAAAGATAACAATAGCTATGCAGTAAAGTTTATGTTGGTAGCAGATGCTAAGTCTTTTAAAAAATATATGAAAACATCTGTGTACAAAAGTGAAGATATAATTTATAGTCATTATAATGCCGCCAAAAATGGCGACTGTGTATTCAACATCTAGGAGTCAACATGTCAGATCGTGAATCAGTTATCATCCTTCAAGAGTGCATTGCCCTTCAGCAAGCTAAGTCTCAAGACTATCAAAATCCTAACTCTAATGTAGTTCAGGCTATGCACTATCGACGTGGCATAGACTCTATTCATGACATCATGCAAGGCAAGCTCTACCGTGCACAGTCTCTTCTTGAGTCTGGCCGTGCAGACTCTGCTAACTTTGAGTCTCTTGAGGATACCTATAAAGACCTGATCAACTATGCATCGTTTGCAGTAGCTTGGCTTCGTGGTGGTATTCCTGGCCAAGATCTTAATCGTGACATGTTCAATAACAAGGTAGTCACTGATGCACACTCGTAACTACGTAGGTGATATACGCAGGTCTTTTTGGTCATTAAAAAAACATGAGATGTTTGTAACAGATAAGACTGGCGTCAAGATGTTAGAGATCATCAATGCATCATTCATTGCGGACGAGCCTAGTATCTTTGGCAAAGTCAACTATGACTATGTGATGCGTGAGATACAATGGTATGAGTCACAGTCACTAAATGTCAATGATATTCCTGGTGGTGCTCCTGCTATCTGGCAACAGGTATCTGATCCTGAAGGCTGGATCAACTCTAACTATGGTTGGTGTATCTTTTCACCAGATAATGGTGAGCAGTATCATAATGTTCTCGATGAGCTTAAGCGTAATCCTGACTCTCGTCGTGCTACAATGATCTATACAAGACCTAGCATGTGGTCAGACTATAACAAAAACGGTATGTCTGACTTTATGTGCACTAATACCGTTCAGTATCTAATACGTAATAACAAGCTACATAGTGTTGTACAAATGCGTTCAAATGATGTAGTATATGGATATAAGAACGATTATGCTTGGCAGCAGACCGTACTAGGAAAGTTGTCTACTGACTTAGGTATTGAGATCGGTGACATTCACTGGAATGTAGGATCTCTTCATGTATATGAGCGACACTTTGACCTCGTTCTCTGAGAGTTGGATGAAGAAGTACTTGGATCTAGCCGGTCATATTGCCGGCTGGTCTAAGGACCCGAGCACTAAAGTCGGTGCTGTTGCTGTCGGTCGTGATGGTCAGATCCTATCACAGGGTTATAATGGTTTCCCTCGTGGTATTAAGGACTCATATGAGCGTCTTATTAATCGCGAGGAGAAGTATAAGTTTGTTGTTCATGCTGAGATGAACTGCATCTACAATGCAACACTAAATGGTATAAGTCTTCGTGATGCAGACCTATATGTGTATGGTCTACCGGTCTGTTCTGAGTGTGCTAAGGGAGTTGTGCAAGTTGGAATTAAACGTGTCTTCATGTGTTACCCGGCAGAGATTGGAGAGAAGTGGAATGATTCGTTCAAAGTCACATCAGCCATCTTCCAAGAAGCTGGAGTGTCCGCGCGTGCTGATTGTGGGGATAAATCCCTCTTCGTCTAAGAAAGCGGATCCAACAATAACACTAAAGAGACTATATCAATGGACTGACAGCCTAGGGCTGCAGTTCTTTTCTTTTGTGAATTGTATTAGTAAACCTGGTCCTTATACATACAAAGACATAGACTATGAATTCTTATCAACATGTACTCAGGGATATGACAAGATAATATCTCTGGGTGCATTTCCTTCTCGCGCGCTAAATAAGCTCGGAATAAAGCATTTTGTTATGCCTCATCCATCAGGACTAAATAGAAAGCTTAATGACAAACAATATGAGCTCTCTATGTTAGAGCAATTGAAGGAATATCTTAATGAGCATTGAGACGACTCAGTATTATGATGAGTTCATTCGTTACTTTCATCTCGCGGCTGAGCAGCAAGAGAAGTGTAATACATCTACAAAGCCACCTTACGGAATGATTGAACATGCAGACTCTGACATGGGTGATGACTTACTTCACTATGTGACTCTGTATGACGTAGTAGAGCGTAAGCTAGCAGGCTTCTCACAGATAATGAACGACTGCTTCTATGGATGGACTGAAGAGCATCCATACTGGAAGAAGATGGAAGCAGGGATGGTAACTAAACAGCGTGATGCTGTAGCAAAGGCATGGACTGGTAAGCACTCTGACTTCTCACTACCTGAGTGGCTTTATATCTTTATCTTACATCGTGTCACTGGTTCTGCTATTAACTACGCTACTCAGCCATCTGGCTATCACAACACGATTCTTCCTGTCTTATGTAATGCTAAGAGCATCGAGGACATGGTTAAGATGCTGAATAACTATGACCGCTCATTCTATACATCAGTTGGTTATCAGTTTCCTGCATTTCCTAAACCACCTGCTGGCTCTAAGTATAAGCGTGGTGGAGATTATTACCTCTCAGAGTATGCACCACGTCTAGCTCGTGAGTTGGCAGAGTGGCTTCAAAGATCAAATGCTAAGAAGGATCTGCGCGAGATTGGTGAGTTCATGTTTGATTGGAATAGGCGCAACGGTTTACGTGTCTATCAATTCCAATACGCAGCTGTACTAGCAGACATTGCTGATTGGTACCCTCAATATGTTAACCTAGACTCAATGTTTTATTATGGCACAAACGCCGTAGAGTGTATTAACTATCTGGCAGTTCCAACTAAGAAGATGAACCAGATGGAATTCCTAGATAAAGTAATGGAGAAGATATATGACGATACGTCCTCTCTTCCGTACAATGCGGAAGACGTCTGCTGCGACTTCATCAGATGGGTCGAAAACTACGTCCGCCCAGGGGCGCACTACGACCATCTGGACTTCGACGGGGTCTGGTCATCGTGTAGGATTAAGGATCACCCGTACGGAAGACAAAAAGCTATGCTCGACCTTAATCTCGTCAGTACCTTTAACGGAATGACTGCACACCCATCTGATGACTATATAATCAAGAAAGCAGGTCTATCAGTAGAGCAGTATAAAGAGATGGTGAAGGGATTAAACTATGTCTCATGATACACACGTCATTGATGGCATTAACAAAGATGCTAGACTATATCCTGGTTGCACTATTGAAGAGGCTAGAGACTATTATCTCTCTTTAGCCGAGGGATGGACACCTTACAATCCTGATCCTGTAGTTGTCGTTCATGATGGTGTTCGTGTAGTACGTGATGACATGATCGTAGGCACTAAGACACGTGCTGGCGATCTTCTTATGTCAAAGACAAACTATAATACGATCGTATACTCGCAGCCCCGTACTGGTCTTGCTGGTGTTTCTATTTTAGATGCAGCTCGTCGTCATAACAAGAGAGTAGTCTTGTTTATGCCAGCAGCTAAGCAGATATCTCTTCATCAAGCATGCTGCATCGAGCAGGGAGCAATACCTATCTTTAAGCGCATCGCTGCAATGCCTAATCTAAATAAGTATGCAAAGGAATGGGCTGATGATAATAATGCTTTCTTCGTTCCACTCGGTCTTAGACATGAGTTGGCTACTGCCGGTATTGTTCACGCCGCTTCTACTATTGAGCCACCTGATCACGTCTATGTTGCAACATCAACAGGTGTACTCTCACGAGCACTTCAAATTGCATGGCCAAAAGCTAAGTTTACTTCTATCGCTGTCGCCCGCAATCTCAAAGAAGGTGAGCTAGGAAGAGCACAGGTGATATCTGAGCCATTAGACTTTAATGCTCCAGAGAAGCCAGAGAACATGCCACCGTTTCCTGCTATCTCTACGTATGATGCAAAAGTCTGGAAGTATATTCCTAAGAATACCGGTGAGAATATTTTAATGTGGAATGTCGGACCGGACCCTGTTTTACAAAATCCTTGTATATATAATACAGTTGACTCGTATCGTGATTGGGATAAAAATATACAATGAGAGCTCTTCTAGCATCACCGTTCGCGACTATATCAAATAATACAGCTTCACACCGTGCAGCTCAGGCAGTAATCTATGCAGACCAGATTAAACAATCTGGTATAGATATCACTGTCAATATGGGAGGCACCAATTACCATGATGACTTCAATAAGTTCGACGTTCTTTACGTTTATCACGGTAACGATTGGGGTGGCACTCTTAATCTATTCGGTGGGCTTTCTGATACTCCTGTTGTCGATAACCTTATTAATCTATCTAAGTTTCGTGGAACGGTCTTCTCACTAATCATTCCATTCCCCGACTACTATCAAATGGTAGCTAAGCGCATGGAAGGTAATGACAGTGTCAATCCTAAGTGGCATGAAGTCGACTGGGATAATATCAAGCGTATGGTCAATGCACCGGTTGTTGATCCTAATAAGTTGTCGATCTATCGCAATGCTGCTATCGGTGATAGTCATGCTATCTGTATGTATCGTCCAGGTTGGATGGTAAACTCAGTTCCATTTAAGACACTACACGGTGCCCTTAAGCAAGGCCTCAAGTCATTCTTACCAATACCAAATATTGAGTATGACGAGCTAGAATTCTATTTCGGCAATATCGATATACGTCATCATCTAATGAGACAGGCTGATCCTGCCACTGCGACTATAGAGTTGGTTCGTAAGTACTTTGAGCAGGCAAAAGAGCTTAATACTAATGTAAAGATCTATGAGCCGCTTCCTATTGAGGATGTATCTCGCAAACTACCAAAGACTGGATACTATAAGGGAACTCCTTACTATGGCACATGGGAAGAGAGAACTGCCGTGCGTAAGATCTTTATCACTGAGTGTGAGAGACAAGAGACTGATAGAGTTAAACTATATCGTTGGAACCGCCATATGCTGAATAGCAAGGGTGAGTTAGACTTTAAGTTTATGGAGAAGCCTAAGTCAGTTCACTTATCGCGTGAGCACTATCCACACTGGCAGGGCTTAGAGTATAACAATATAGTTGTGAATGGATTGAGTGAGTTTATATGATGGAGAATGATATGGATTATTTTAAAGATGGTGCTATAGGCGCACTAACAGCTGATGATATTAATATGCTTGGCACGCCAATGTTTGGATCTACAGGTGGTAACATGTATTATACAGGTACTACTGATCCTACAGGCAGATTTGTTGAGACAGATATCAACATGGCTTTTAATATAACAAAGGTAGATATATCTAAAACTATTCAATATAAGTACAACGAAAGTGTGTACATAACTGAGATTTTAGAGTATATTAATAATACATACGGCGAGCATTACTCGCAGAACAAGTTTCAAGCCACAGAGTTTATTATTGATTCTGGCCACGGTACAGGCTTCTGTATGGGCAACGTCATGAAGTATGCCCAACGTTATGGTAAGAAGGGTTCTCCAGCCGACTGGAGAAAAGATCTAATGAAAGTGATTCACTATGCTATTATGCAATTGCATGTACATGACAAGGAGACTAAATAATGGAAATTAATATTCCGATCGAGGATCTTCGTAAGCGCAAGCTATTCCTCGCAACACCTATGTATGGTGGCCAGTGTGCTGGCATGTTCACGAAGTCGATCGCCGACCTCTCTGCACTCTGCACCAACTATGGTATCCCACTTCAGCTCTACTTCCTCTTTAATGAGTCGTTGATCACTCGCGCGCGTAACTACTGCGTCGATGAGTTCATGCGCTCTGAGGCAGAGCACCTTATGTTCATCGACTCTGACATCGGATTTAATCCACACGATGTTATCGCTCTTATGGCACTTCAAGCTCAAGAGCCAGAGAAGTATAACATCATCGGTGGACCTTACCCTAAGAAGTGCATCAGCTGGGAGAAGATCAAGCTCGCAGTCGATAAGGGACTTGCTGATGAGGATCCAGGACAACTCGATCGCTATGTAGGCGACTACGTGTTTAATCCTAAGCAAAACACTGGATCGATCGCTATCGGTGAGCCTTGTGAGGTTCTTGAGATTGGTACTGGTTTTATGATGATCACTAAGGATGCTTGCAAAAAGTTTGTTGAGGCATATCCTCAGTATAGCTATCGTCCTGACCATGTTCGCACTGAGGCGTTTGACGGCTCTCGTGAGATCATGCAGTTCTTCCAGGCTGAGATCGATCCTAAGTCGAAGCGCTATCTCTCTGAAGACTATTGGTTCTGTCAGAAGGTTCAAGATATTGGACTCTCTACTTGGTTCTGTCCATGGATGAAACTACAACATGTCGGCTCATACATTTTTGGTGGATCACTCGCAGATCTTGCACAGATCGGTGCGTCCGCTACTGCTGACCCTGAAGCACTGAAAAAGAAAAAGAAGTAAGGAGTATACTATATTATGAATAACGTGAAGTTTGATACTAAGACGGTTAATGTTCTAAAGAGTTTCTCGCAGATCAACCCGTCCATGTTGTTCAAAGAGGGAGACACCATCACTACGGTGTCTCCACTCAAGAACATCTTTGCTCGCGCTACTGTGCCAGTTAACTTCACAAAGAGGTTTGCTGTCTATAGCTTGAGTCGTTTCCTTAATACTATGTCACTATTCAATGAGCCAACTATCACTGTGACAGATCGCTTTGTCACTATCACTGATGGGTCTAACACTAAGAACGTAAACTACACCATAGCAGAGGAGTCTACGATTCCTATGCCTTCAACTAAAGAGCCTAACTTCCCTGAGGGTGAAGTTAAGTTTAGCTTGACTATCGATAGCATTAAAGACATCGAGCGTGCGCTTGGTATCTTAAATCTCTCCGAGATTGCTATCAGTGGTGACGGTGCTAATCTAACTATGAAGGCAATCGACGTGTCTAATCCATCGGGTGACACATATACCGTCACACTAGGTCAGACAGATCGTACCTTCAACGCAGTGTTCAAGCCAGAGAACTTTGGCGTTCTCTCTAAGAACATTACTAATGGCTACTATGAGGTAGATCTCTCTACTCGTGGCTTTGCACACTTTAAGTCACCAGAGCTAGAGTACTGGATTGCTACTGAGGCAGTATCAACATTCAACTGATTGGACTTTAGATGAGAGAAGATTTTCTATGGACAGAGAAGTATCGTCCTAAGACCATCGCTGACACTATTCTTCCAGCAGGACTAAAGGCAACTTTCCAGCAGTTTGTGGATCAGGGTAATATCCCTAACCTCATTCTTGCTGGTAGTGCCGGCGTCGGCAAGACAACGGTTGCTCGGGCTATGCTCGAGCAACTAGGCTGCGACTACATCATCATCAATGGGAGTATGAATGGCAACATTGACACACTCAGAAATGACATCCTTAACTTCGCGTCCTCTGTATCACTTAGCGGAGGCAGAAAGTATGTCATCCTCGACGAAGCTGACTATCTCAACGCAAACTCGACTCAGCCTGCTCTACGTAACTTCATGGAAGAGTTTTCAAGGAACTGTGGCTTTATCCTCACGTGTAATTTCAAAAACAGGATCATTGAACCGCTTCACTCTCGGTGTTCCGTTGTAGACTTTAAGATCAGTAAGTCTGACATGGCTAAGTTAGCTGGTCAGTTCTTCAAGCGTGTAGAGAACATACTCACGACTGAGAGCGTGACATTCGATCAGGCAGTTGTGGCAGAGGTAATCAAGAAGCACTTCCCTGACTGGCGTCGCGTACTTAATGAACTACAACGCTACTCGGCTACTGGTTCTATCGACTCAGGGCTTCTAAATAACTTTGGTCAGCTATCACTTGATGAGCTTATCACACTATTGTCTGACAAGAACTTTACTGCCATACGCAAGTGGGTTGGTGAGAATATCGACAATGATCAGGGAGCTATCTTCCGCAAGATCTATGACACTGCTGCTAACTTCTTGACAGCACGCGGCATGGCAATCGCAGTCGTGATTCTTGGTAAGTATCAGTATCAGGCTGCATTCGCAGCAGATCCTGAGATTAACCTTATGGCTTGTCTGACTGAGATCATGATCGACTGTGAGTTCAACAAATGAACCCATTCGATATCGTAGGTGACATTAACTCTAATAAGAAGGGGTTAATCAATGAGACTAACGAGAAGGACTATAACGCGTGGATCGTTAATAAGGCCTTCTCGTACTTTCCTGACACTATCCTTCACGCTCAGGAGATGAACACTAAAGCACACCTAGACAACAAGATGCAGCATGACTATCTCATGGGTGCAGTCCGCAAGGGCAAGAGGTTTACAAAGTGGGCTAAGAAGGATAAGGATGAAGACACTCTGGCTGTTCAGGAGTTCTTTAGCTACAATAGGGAGAAGGCCAAGACAGCGTTAACGATCTTGTCTAAAGACCAGCTAAAAGCTATAAAAAGGGAGCTTAAAGTAGCTAAAGAATTCTGAAAGAATAAATATCGACATAATAACAATAATAATGAGGTTGCTATGTCGATATTAGAATCATTAGTGGAAGTGAGAATTGGTGAAGAGGAAGACTTCCTAAAGATCAAAGAGACTCTAACTCGTATTGGCGTAGCCTCGCGTAAAGAGAAAAAGCTCTATCAATCCTGCCATATCCTACACAAGCAAGGCAAGTACTATATCGTACACTTCAAGGAGCTGTTTGCTCTTGACGGTAAGCCAACAAACATAAGTGACGAGGATCTCGGCAGGCGAAACACGATCGTTCAGCTGCTCGCCGAGTGGGAACTGATAATGATCGTAGAGCCTAAAAAGTGCAGTGAGCCTAAGACCTCATTAAGTCAGATCAAGATTCTTCCTTACAAAGAGAAGAATGAGTGGGAATTAGTAACCAAGTATAACATAGGTCGTAAGAAGACCTAAGCTAGGACTTCTATATGATGTTTAAATTCTTCCAAAAGAAACCAAAGACCGAGGCCGAGATACAACTCCAGCAGATTAAAGACCTGCTATATCCTCCTATGGAGGAGGGAGAGATGGACGGCATCAAGTATCTTGTCGACTACTCTGTTGACCAAAATCTTGAGGCAGCACTCGTCGATCTGGAAGAGGGTCACAATGACGAGGCCTGCAGAAACACGATACGCAAGGTAGCCAAGAAGCTCTACGATATTAGACTACTCATGGATGCCTATACCCACAAGCTGGATAAGAATATTAAGTATGTTATAGTAGACGACGTGAGGGCTATGGATGATGGACAATCTTGATAAACTGATTAAGTCTCTTGAACAGATGATTGATGCCAGGGATGACATGTACGAGGAGGACAAATACTCCAACTACCGGGAAGTTCTTAAGATAAGAGAAGAAAGATATAATCCTTCCAAAAAGGAAGTCCGAGATCTACTGGAGGCTGTCATAAAGGACACTGTCAGGGATATGTTCAAGAACCGGATCCGCCATAATTTGTGAAAATAGTTGTGTACATAATGTCAGAACCATGCTATATTAAGAATATAAGCAATGGAGATGACCATGGACCAAGTTGATATCCAAGCCCAGGACAAGTCTGGGGTATGGCGTACGTATCACACCACCCAGAATAACTCCCAGCGGATCCTGTCAGAGATGCAGTCTCTGAAGCGTAACTTACCTGAATTTCGTGTGCGTGCCGTAGATAAAAATGGCCGTATTGTCGATATTTTAGGTTAAAGTTATATAAATAAAACTATGAAACACTATACTCAGGAACTACACATGGTACACCAACCGAAACTCATTACAGTCTGCACATTCGGAAATACCGAATACGCACGCTCATGGGGTAGTACCGCCTAGTCACATCTCACATTGTTGGGTTTGACTAGGGCAGGAAAAAAGATTCCTGCCCTTATTTTTTATGTGTACATAACCTCGATAGTGGTTTATATTAAGAATTCAGGCAGCTCCTCCCTGAGTATAAGAGGAGCCCCTGGCTGGTACTGGCGAAAAACGCAGGTGGTTTCCAGCAGGGCAGAAGAGAGTTATCTCTTCATGGATACACCAGAGCCCGAAGTGTGCGCGCAATTCTAAGCACAGAGGTAGGCCCACCAAGGAAATACTGCTATTTCGAATGTCGCAGGTGCGGTGTAGGTTAGACAGCTGGTGTATCCTTGAAGAGACAATTGTGGCAGTATGGCACTGCTGGTGAAGCACCTACGGAGATGGTAGGGGAGCAGACGGGCTTCATGCCGGTCTAACAAAACAAATGCCAAACTATTTTGCTGCCTTAGCTCAATGGTAGAGTACTGGATTGTGGCTCCGGAGACAGTGGTTCGATACCACTAGGCAGTACCAAAGAATTGCAGGTGTGGAAGCCTGTATATCACCTTCCCAGTTGTCCGTATAGCTTGGGGAAGGATATAGTCTGAGGGCGACTGGGGTTCCTCTTATACGGACGTTACCCTTTGTCCTAAACCTGTCGGCACGCGGATCGACGCTGGAAGGAGTAACCAGCAATGAATTTTTGGGGTGGCTGCTCAGATGGCGGATGGGCACCGGACTGTAAATCCGGCACATAGAAACGGAGTTGGTTCGAATCCAACCCGCCCCACCAAAAAATAGTTGTGTACATATATCGACGTACATGCTATATTATAAAAGTAAGGCATGGTGCCTTTATTATGGAGAAAGTGAAATGTCTAAAGCAGAACGTGTACTTAATGCCCTCTTAAATGGTCAGCAACTCTCAACAAAGCAGATCTCGACCCGTTATAAGGCAGCTAATCCAGCAGACGTGATCTACAAGATCCGCAACTGGGGATACGATGTTTCTTTGAATAAACAAAAGACTTCTTCTGGTACTTCATTCAAGTATTCAATCGCAGTCTAATACGTTAAGCTCTACCTCGGATGTACAGGGGGGCTTAGCGGCCCCCCTGTTTTTGTTTCTAAATGGATGCATCGGTTGCAGCACGTGTCCAAGAGTGTTGTGTAATCGAGAGTGACACCGGTCCGGTGTATCCTTTTAGAAGCAGACGAACGCTTAGCTCAGTAGGTAGAGTAAAGGTCTTTTAAACCAGAGGTCGTGGGTTCGAACCCCACAGCGTTCACCAAATAATAAACGAAGCAAGATGGTACGTAACGTCTTGTAGGAGAAACTGCACACCCCTTAGGCGATGGCGGGGTGTTTTAGCGAAAGCGCAGAGGTAAGAGCCCTAATGTCACAAGCCATTGATTTATATGGACCCTTAGCTCAGTTGGTAGAGCAGGAGACTCTTAATCTCTTTGTCGCAAGTTCGATCCTTGCAGGGTCTACCAAAGTTTACTGGCGCATAGCTCAGATGATTAGAGCACACGACTGATAATCGTGAGGTCGATGGTTTGAATCCATCTGTGCCAACCAACCCGTGTTGGTGTAGCGGTCTAACATACCCGCCTTTCAAGCGTGGAGATCGTCGGTTCAAATCCGATACACGGGACCAATATATATCAGGGAATAGCTCAATCTGGTAGAGCGTTGCGTTTGGGACGCAAAGGTTGCAGGTTCGATTCCTGTTTCCCTGACCAATATCCGCTCCCATCATCTAGCGGCCTAGGATACCCGCCTCTCACGCGGATCACACCGGTTCGAATCACACCACTCGGACCATAAATACATATGGCGGGCTCACCTGTGGAAAATGTACCCGCCACCGCCGGAGCGAAATGGTGAGATGGGCTGCTGCCGCGGGGTTTGTTAGTTTTCCTGACACACAAAAAACTAACACTAATTTGCTCCCATCATCTAGCGGCCTAGGATACCCGCCTCTCACGTGGATCACACCGGTTCGAATCCGGTTGGGAGCACCAAAATATTTGTGTACATATATGCAAGAATGATATATAGTAAGCTTATAGAGTTTATTCCTGGACGGTCACAAGGTGGGACAGCAGACTGTTAATCTGTTCATCAGGTAGGTTCGATTCCTACTCCAGGAGCCATTTTGGCTTATAGCCAATATCGGGAGGGTCTGGATGGAAACACCGGATCGTAATCTGCTGGCGTTCTAGCCAGCCTCCCGCCCAGTTTAGGAGTTGTTGATGAAGTATATGGTTGACATCGATGGAACTATCTGCGTCACGACTAATCGTGACTATGAGAATTCAATTCCGATCCAGTCCCGTATCGACTATCTTAATCAACTCTTTGACGAAGGTCATGAGATCCATTACTGGACTGCTAGGGGAAGCTCTAGCGGCAAGGACTGGAATCACTTGACCATGTATCAGCTGAACGCTTGGGGTTGTAAGTTCACAACCGCAAGAGTTGGTAAACCAGACTATGATGTTTGGATTGACGACAAGGCAGTTAACGACAGAGACTTCTTTCCACCCTTTTAGCCCAAATAGCACAGCGGTAGTGCAACGGTTTTATATAAATAAAATATAAGATTGCTCTACCGAAAGCTAATGATATGAACATATGTAAATTTTGTAAACAAGAAAGAAAAAATGATAACTCTTTGAGAAATCATGAACGATTATGTAAACTTAATCCTGAAAAACAACACACACCATTTCAAGATTTAAAGATTCAAAAAAATAAGAAAAAAGCTAATCAATGGACAAAGGGTAATTATGTTATTTCTGACAATACACGAAAAAAAATGTCAGAAAAATCAAAAATGCAACCTCCTAAATCAAAAGAAACAATTGAAAAATTATCAAAACTTGCTAAAGAAAGAAATTTAGGTGGTGTCAGACAATCTAAGTGGATAAAATATAAAGGTAAAACGTTAGGTTCTACATATGAACTGATATTAGCAAAATCATTAGATGAAAATAATATAAAATGGGATACATGTAAGAGATTCAATTATATTGACCCTAATGGTAAATCAAGAACATACACACCGGATATATATTTAATTGATTATGATGTGTATCTTGACCCTAAAAACGACTTTCTAATAGAAAATATTAATCCATCATTAGGATTTTCTGATAAAGAAAAAATAAAAAAAGTATGTGAACAAAATAATATTAATATTATTATTTTAAATAAAAATGAATTAAGTTGGGATAAAGTAAAAGATAAGCTCTTATAGTTAAATGGAATAATAGTTGCCTTGTAAGCATCAGTTCTTAGTTCGATTCTAAGTGGGAGCACCAGTTTGTAGTGAAAAGGTGGCGTCCACCGTTCAGACCTCTATGCCCTATGCTGGCCAGCATCTATCGGGAGTGATTAGAGAAAAGAGCCACTACATATATCGGGAGGGTCTTGCAGAAATGCTCGACTGTAATCTGGACCATTTCTGGACTCCCGCCCAGTTCATTGAGGTATGCATGGGAATTGAACAATTAGCATTTCATTGGCCTAATACAGGCTTTAGTGAAGAAGATTTCACGTTGGATTTCATTTATGATTTGCATATGCTTCTTGCAATAGATGGACCAAATGAATTTGCAAACATGTTAGTTTTCCATGATCTCAAATTGTATATAAATTTTTGTGATAAATGGGAAGAATATAATGAAACCAAATATTGGTTAACCAAAGAATCATCTATGCTCCTGTAGTTAAATGGTATAACAATTGATTAGTAATCATTTATTGGCAGTTCAATCCTCTCTTTGGGCACCACTTTGATCTAGGTACCATTAGCCCACCCAGTGTCGACCGTGTTTGGTGGAGCTTGTCGCAATCCTAGACAACATTCGAGCCAACACGTGAGGCTCAGCTTAATTGAGGTAGTGCGTAGGAATGGTTACTGCGGAGTTTTAAAATTTAATACGTTATACGGCTTGATGGCAGAATGATGATGCAAAGGTCTGCAAAACCTTCTATCCGAGTTTGATTCTCGGTCA